>Ga0222718_10001108_pt1 | contig 27097 bp, 33 predicted proteins | sample C33_27DmetaG_FD_165045 | JGI IMG/M metagenome (GOLD analysis project Ga0222718, IMG submission 165045) | Estuarine water microbial communities from San Francisco Bay, California, United States - C33_27D | ecosystem: Environmental > Aquatic > Marine > Unclassified | place: USA: California...
TACTGGTGTACAAGGACCAACTGGGCCACAAGGACCACAAGGACCAACTGGGCCACAAGGACCAACTGGGCCACAAGGACCACAAGGACCACAAGGACCACAAGGAGATATAGGTGCAACTGGCGCCGGTGCTGGCCCACAGAATTATTTCCAAACTGAAAAGGTTGTTTTCCATAATGCTCAAATAGATAACCCTACCCTTGGTACTTATTATGGTGGAACAGATCCACAAACATTTGGTGGCGAGGCATGGACTGCATGGGATTGGACTGGCGGATTATCATTTCAAGGTCAAGGTAATCCAATGACAGAAGATCAATTAGTTAGATATGGAGTTAAACGTAATATACAAGGTTCAGTAGACCTTACAGAACTTTGTGCTACGGTACGCATGGCAGCAAATTCTGGTGCTAGAAGTTGGAGTCTTGCTGGAGTTGTTCAGGTTGATGGTTATGCTTGTGTAGAGGATGGTACCACACAATCCTCGCAGTACAGTGTATCAGCTTCATTTGCAATGTCCGATAGAACAGGGGGGCTAATTCAAACTGACTGTATTAGCGCCGCTGATACGGGTACTTGGACAAAGTGCGATTACCTAGTATTTTCAATTAAATTTACCTCAGCAACTGCTATTCAGTACTGTAATATTTCTTATAGTGCAATGGGATATCATGTTGCATTAACTGACTTATAGTGCATAATGAATATAATTAAATGATGAGAATATTTAGATTTTTAAAGGCATTAATAAAATACATTTTTGTAGGTAGCCAAGTAGAGCAACGTGAATATGATTTAAGATTAGAAATATGCTCTAACTGTAAAGATAGATGTGGGAAGAAATGTTGTGTGTGTGGGTGTTACATAAACAAAAAAGCACAATGGTCAACCGAAAGTTGCCCTAAAAATAAATGGTAAAACATGGGATGTGGCTGTAATAAAAAAGCTAAAGCTAGAAAATATACCGCAGAGGAAGTTGCTGCTAAAAAGAAGTTATTTAGCAAGATGTGGGAAAAAAGCAAGGTAACACAAAAACCTCTGGTTATAAAAGAAATAAATAAATCATAATTAAACATGTTAATGGAGAAACCGTCCTGTATACAAGAACTAAAAGATTTAACCTCAAGGTTAGCTGATAGAGATGTCTCACTTAAGACAAGCTTTAAGCAGGTTAAATCTATAGTGAATTGTAAAAAGATGACTTCTGACCAAAAAATTAAAAAAATAAAAGAACTTTGCGATGGCAAGTAATGGTAGTCAAAATGGCTGGAATGAATATTCTAAATTAGTTATAGCTGAATTAGAAAGACTCAATGAAGGGATAATTTCTTTAAACACTGAGATACAAGATCTTAAGAGAGAAATTGCAGAAATGAAAGTTAAAGAAGATTTCGCAAAAGAGCTTTGGAGATGGAAAAAGGAAGTTGATGAAGTTGCCTCGCCTTCACAACTAAACCAAACAGTAAAAGATGTTGCTGACCTAAAGACATTTAAAACACAAGCTATAACAGTATGGATTGTAGTACAGACATTATTTGGTATGGCATTAGCTCTTATGAAGTTTTGGAAATAAGTATATTTAAAGATTTAAGAAAAAAGATTTGAATTAACTTTCAGATCTTTTTTAGTTTTGTTATATTTAAATAAATAATAAAATAACAAATATGAAAAACAATTGGTTTGATTTAGATCCTGAAGATGGTTTTGATCCACAGGATCATAATATTGAAATGGATGAAATCGCTAAAATGTATGCTACAGCAGATATGGAAGATGAACAAAAAACATGGGCAAAAAAACAAGCCGAAAAATTTTATAGTGACTTTGACAGTCTAAGCGTGGAAGAATCCATTTTAGCAGTTAAGTCATTAATTAAAAATGAAGGTGTTACTTTATCTGAAGCAAATACATTATTGGATAATATGATACAAGTATTCCAAGATGATGAAGAATATGAAAAGTGCCATATTTGTTTACAAATTAAAAATGGAATCAATGATTGAATTTAATGCGGATAATTTAGAAGACCTTGAAGAAGAGGCAAGAAATCGAGCAACAGAAGTATCACTTGCAATCGTAGAAGGTATTTGTAATGGTTTAGATCAAGATGCTGATGTAGTAGCATTAGGTTTTATGAAAGCTCAAAATTTAGATATTAATGTTAATAAGGCAGATTATTTAAATGCACTCATATTAAACTTACCTAGAGTAGAGGATGCTGAAGAATATGAATTATGCCAAAGAGCTGTTAAGTGGATAAGCCAGCTTGAATCAGAAGAGGTATAAGTGCGATAGATGCACTTTATTACTCTCACCTATTATTTTATAATTACTTTAAAACAACCCTTATATAATCAATATAATAATAAATAATAAATAAGCTATGGGCGATTCAATAAAAAAATACTATGAATTGGTAGAAGAAGGTAAGATAACCGAAGATGGTGAATTTATAACACCTGGAAGTTCTAACCTAACAGTAAGTAAATCTTTAGTTATTGAAAGGCTTAATGCAATAAAAGATATGCTATTGTTTCGAGGTAATAAAAGTGGATTATCTGATGATGATTCTGTATTTATGGCAATCAGAAGTATTAATGTATTAATCAATGACATTAAATCAGACAATCATAGTATCGGTAATTGTTAATAACATTGTTAATAACTTTTTTCATTTTTAGAGAAAAAAGTCTCCTAAAAATTTTTATTTCCCAATTTTTTTTATTATATTTATAATATAATTATAAAACGGAAAACAATATGGATAACACATTTTACAAACAAATCGGAGAGTACAAAACATCAAAAGACCCAGTATTAGGTAACCTAAGATTGGTCGTCCACCTTGCTAAAAAATATCAAGGTATGGGATTATCATTAGAAGATCTAATCCATGAAGGTACAATCGGATTATGCCAGGCAAGGGATAAATGGAACCCTGCAAAATCAAACGGTGCAAAATTCTCCACTCACGCCTCATGGTGGATCAAGGCAACAATTCGCCAAGCTCTTAATAACAAAAGCCGTACCATCCGGGTACCGGCCCATAAGACTCACCTTACCGAAGAGGCTCCTAAAGTATCTGTATTGGATGCAACTTACCAAGGTTCATATCAACCTCATATTGAATCTGCTCATAATGAATCACATCTGAATCATACTATTGCAGGTTTACTTACCAAACTAAAACCTAAGCAACAGGAAATCATTAAAATGAAATTCGGTATTGGTTGCCATGAAATGAAAACCTCTGAAATTGCCAAAGAACTTGGTCTGACTGTACAGGCAGTAAACGGAAATATTCGTAATGCTCTAAAACTGATGAAAGGATGATACCAAGAATAAAATTATATGCTGAAACATTATATCCGTTACTTAAATGGTATGATGAAAATCCTGATGATAAAGATACCAAGTATGCTATATCCAGAATAATCAGATTCTCTTCCGATAATCCTAGACAACATGGAATACCTTATATGTATTCTTTAGGTGCCTTAAATGAAGCAAAGAAAATGGAAATACCTGATGCTGAAGAAAGATTACAATGGGTAAGATGGAAAGAACAAAATCATAAAAGTGGATTGAGAGATATAGGTAGGCAAAATGGTATCTTTCACCAAGAACATATTGTACCAGTATCTCAAATAGCAAAAAAGCTTTATGACTTAGAAAAAATTACAGTTAAGAATATTCATGATGTCTTGGTTGACAATCTCAAAATTGCTTGGATACTTAAAACTGAACAAAAAACATTGGATGCCGTATGTAGGAGTGGTGTAAGAACTCCTAAATTATTAACCTCCTTAGATATTTACATTAAAGGATTTAACTGTTAAAATATGCCAGAATTAGCTGAACTTAGATTAACCGCCGATTATGTTAATAAATCGGCAAACGGATTAAAATTTGTAAACATTAAAAAGAACCCAGTTCATAAAGGTAAAGATATTGAAGTACCTTTTAAGTTCTTTAGAATATCTGCAGAGAGTAGAGGTAAAGAACTTATGCTTACTCTTCATGATAATGACTCACAGGAAAAAAGACACCTCTTAATGACTATGGGAATGAGCGGTCATTTTGCCCATACTAATACTGGTAAAGAGAAAAAACATTCCCATCTTATGTTTCTTGAAAAAGATGGAACTACATTATCATTTGTTGATGTCCGTAGATTTGGTAAATGGAAATGGGTAGATGATTGGTCACCTAATAGAGGACCAGATCCTACAACTGAATATGATGCCTTTACTGATAATATTATTCATAACTTAGATAAAGCTGCATTCAATCACCCTATACACACGGTACTGATGAACCAGTCTTACTTTAACGGTATAGGAAATTATCTTAGAGCAGAAATACTTTATCGTCTTCCTCATATTAATCCTTTTGCTTCTGCTAGAGATATTCTTAAAAGAGAACCTGATATTTTTGTACTATGTAGAGATATTCCTTTACAGGCATATGCTTTAGGTGGCGGTCAATTAAAAGATTGGGAAAGTCCGTTTAGTACAGATCCAGAACCTCTTAGAAAATTTATGAGATGCTACGGTAATCCTAATATGGCAAAGAGAAAAGATAAAAATGGAAGAATGTTTTGGTATGATTCTAAATGGGATGAAGATGCACTATGGGATCATTATAGTGGTCTCCCAAATCCTTCTGCTTACATGTAAACAAATGTATAGATTAGCTATATAAAAATAAATCAAATATTTTATGGCTAACATTGATAATAAATGTAAAGATCTCGAGGTAAGAGATTACTTTTCAGAGAACGGTTATGATCATTCTAAAAATTCATTAGAAGATCTTTATTCACTCCAAGCAAAAACACAATCTATGTATTTTGAGAAACAAGGTAGAAAACCTTTTTCTGAATTTACTATAGGTGATGTTGTAGATTTTCTCATGGTAACAAATCATGCAATTATTGATGAATTACATGAAATGATGGATGCAGTAGGAGGCATTGAAGATGGTAAAGGTAATGCTGCATGGAAACCTTGGAAATCTGCAAATCCTGAAATTAGAAAACAAAAGTTATCTGATTTAACTCCTGGTGATTTAAAGGAATTGAAAATGGAATGGATCGATGTAATGCATTTTGTATTTAATGCAGGTTTAGCCATCGGTGTTACGCCACAAGAATTCTATAATTACTATCTTTCCAAGAATGAAGAGAATTGGAACAGACAAGAAAACAATTACTAATTTTTACTTATAAAAAATAAATATGCTTTTAGATATTACTCAAGAAGATCGCCAACTATGGGTATCCTATTTTAACCTTGATGGTAAAACAAGATTTAAGACTTATGATCTTAAGCCAGAGGATATGTTTAATTGGGAGGTGTGTGATGAAGGGGATCCTAACGCAGATTCAAAAATGAAAAACTGGGATGGTCGGTCAGTTAAGAAAGCCAGGTCAAGATTTTTAAATAAGTATAGAATTATTGAATATATGGATCAAATATCACCTTCTGATAGAAAATTAATTTTTGGTTATCATTTTCCAAGAACTTATTTTGTAGATATTGAAGTTGAGGTAACTGATTCATTTCCTGAACCAAGTAAGGCCCCTAACCCAGTTACTACAATTTGTATTGTTACTCCAGAAAAACAATGTATTGTTTTAGCAACTAAAGACTTAGATAATAAAACCCAATCAAAAATACAGAAACAGATTGATGAACATTTTAAAGATATAGATGATGATTTTTCATTTACCTTTAAGTGTTTTAAAACTGAATATGATATGATGTCAACCTTTATGATGTCGTTTGTTCAAAAATTTCCAATGATGACTGGTTGGAATTATATAAAATTTGATTGGCAATATATTATTAATCGTTGTAAAAAATTAGGAATTGATATTGGTTCTGCTTCACCGATAGGTAGAAATTTCGGAAGAGATGAATTTCCATGCCACGTAGGAGTAATGGATTATTTAGATATTTATGCTAAGTGGGATAGGACTGTTGATATTAAAGAAGACTTTAAATTAGATACCGTAGGTGAAGCTGTTGTAGGAATTAAGAAAGTTAAATATGAAGGTACTATTCAGGATATGTATGAAAAGGATTATCCTAAATATGTTTTCTATAATGTAATTGATACTGCATTAGTTTATCTTATTCATCAAAAGATTAAGACAATGGATATTGCATTAACCATTGCGCATATGACTCAGATTAGTATTTTTAAAGCTGCATCTCCTGTTGCGATTACTGAGGCTTTATTGGCAAGAGAATTTTTAACAAGAAATCTTGTAATGGCAAAAGACCCTAAGGCACCGCCATCTAAAAGAGAACAGTTCGAAGGTGCCTTTGTAAAAGAACCTATAACAGGTATGCATAATGCAGTTGCTGCATTTGATTTTGCTTCACTATATCCTTCTATTATGAGGCAGTTAAATGTATCACCTGAAAGTTTTAAGAAAAAGGTATCACCAGAAAAGAGAGAATTGGAAAGAGGTGAAAATAATATTGTATCAGTAACCGGTGCAGTTTATGATACCGAAAGATCCATTCTTAAGGATGTTCTTACTAGGCTATATGACCAAAGAAAAGAATACAAAAAAGAATCTTTTAGATTACAGCAAAAAGCATATGATTTAGAACAAGAATTGAAAAAGGACTTAAATAAATAAACAACACTAAACCAATCTACTTATGCAACTTCCGTTGCATATTTAGTCAAAAAGAAAAATTAACAATGAGCAAACTTTTTACCGAACGTATCGAATATAAACCTTTTGAATATCCTGAATATTATTTAGATGGTTGGCTACCACAAGCACAAGCCTTTTGGCTTCATACAGAAATCTCGATGCAAGGTGATTTAAAAGATTGGAATGAAAATATAAAACCTCATGAAAAAAACCTGGTAGGAAATATTCTTTTAGGTTTTGCTCAAACTGAATGTGCAGTATCTGATTATTGGACTGGGATGGTAACCAAGTGGTTTCCTAAACATGAGATTAGACAAATGGCAATGATGTTTGGTTCTCAAGAAACAATTCATGCAGTTGCTTATTCTTATCTTAATGAAACTTTAGGTCTTGAAGATTATACTGCATTTTTACATGAGCCTTCAATGGCTAATAAATTTGACTTCTTAATGTCAACTAAAGCTGAATATACTGACAAGGATTTATTAGAAAGTAAAGACGCACGAAAGGAAGTTGCTCGGAGTCTTGCAATATTTTCTGCTTTTGCTGAAGGCGTATCTCTTTATAGTTCTTTTGCCGTTCTTTATTCTTTTCAAATGAGAAATCTTTTAAAAGGTATCGGTCAACAAATGAAATGGTCTGTAAGAGATGAATCATTACACAGTAAAATGGGTTGTCGATTATTTAACCACATGTGCACCGAGGATAAAGATTTAAGAGAAGATGTTAAGGAATCAGTCTATGAAGCTGCAAAATTAATTGTAGGGATGGAGCATAATTATATTGATAAAATATTTGAACAAGGAGATATTGAAAATCTTAAAGCATACGACTTAAAGAATTTTATTTATAGAAGAACAAACGAAAAATTACAAGAACTAGGATTAGATCCAATATTTGAATATGATGAAAAATCTGCTGATGCATTAGATTGGTTTTATCATTTAACTGGTGGTCATACTCATACTGACTTTTTTGCAATCAGACCAACTGATTATGCTAAAGCTGGCGAAGGCGATGATTGGGATGATATTTGGTAATAATTAAAAACAAAAAGAAATGACAGCAGATCAAATAGAAAAAGAATTAGGATGGGAACGTGGTGTTGATTACCCAGAATGGGGACATACTGATGTTTACTTAAATACAATATCAAGAGGATATTGTTTACCAGGAGAAACGCCAAAGGACGCATATTGGAGAGTTGCAACAACGGTTGCAAATAGACTTAAAAAACCAGAGATGGCTGATAAGTTTATGAAGTACATTTGGAAGGGATGGTTAAATCTAGCCTCACCTGTATTAAGTAACACTGGAACTGAAAGAGGTTTACCTATAAGTTGTTTCGGTATAGATGTAGCGGATTCAATAAATGACATAGGGCAAAAGAACCTTGAGTTAATGCTATTAGCTAAGCATGGTGGTGGTGTAGGAATATGCCATAATCAAATTAGGCCTGCTGGCGCAGATATAACTGATAACGGAACAAGTGACGGTGTAGTACCTTTTATTAAAATTAATGATTCTACGATTCTTGCAACTAATCAAGGCGCAGTAAGAAGAGGCGCAGCGAGTACTAACTTAAGTATTGAGCATGGAGACTTTTGGGAATGGTTAGAAATTAGAGAACCTAAAGGTGATATTAATAGACAATGTTTAAATACAAATCAATGTGTTATTATCTCTGATAAGTTTATGAGAAATGTTTTAGAGGGTGATTCTGAATCTAGAAAAAGATATGCCGCAGTACAGAGAAAGCGTAGGCAAACTGGGCAACCTTATATTATGTATAGAGGTAATGTTAACAAACAAAACCCTGAAGCATATAAGAGAAACGGGTTAAAGGTTTTTATGACCAACATTTGTTCTGAAATTGTTTTACATACAGATGAAAATCACTCCTTTGTATGTTGCTTAAGTTCTCTGAATCTTTCTAAATATGACGAATGGAAAAATACTAATCTTATTTACGATGCTACATGGTTCCTAGATGGAGTACTTGAAGAATTTATTCAAAAAGCAAAATACAGAAAAGGATTTGAAAACTCAGTAAGAACTGCAGAAAAAGGTAGGGCAATCGGATTAGGTGTTTTAGGGTGGCATACTTATTTACAACAAAGAGGTATCGCATTTGAAGGGTTAGAAGCACAATATGAAACTCGTAATATATTTTCTCAAATCAAAATAGAAAGTGAAAAGGCAAGCCGCGATCTTGCTGAGGAGTACGGAGAACCTTTGTGGTGTAGAGATACAGGTTTTAGGAATACTCACCTAAGGGCTGTTGCACCTACAGTTTCTAATTCTAAATTGGCAGGTGGAATATCTGCAGGAATTGAACCTGTACCTGCAAATATATGGACTGATCAATCTGCTAAAGGTACTTTTATTAGAAAGAATAAACAGTTAGAAGGTTACCTTGATAAAATTGGCCATGATAATAAAAAAGTATGGGATAAAATCATGGCTGATGGCGGATCTGTACAAGGTTTAAAATTCTTAGATGACTGGTGTTTCTTAAAAGGGATCCTAATGAAATGTAAAGATGTTCCACAATATCAAGAAGGCGTTCCATTTAAAGATGTATTTAAAACCTTTAAAGAAATTAATCAATTAGAATTAGTAAAACAAGCAGGTGTTAGACAACAATATGTAGACCAGGCAGTATCTTTAAATCTTGCCTTTCCTAAAGAAGCTACTCCAAAATGGATTAACCAGGTTCATTTAGAAGCATGGAAGCAAGGAATTAAAACTTTATACTATATGAGAACTGAATCTGTACTAAGAGGTGACATTGCACAAAAAGCAATGGAAGACTGTATTAGTTGTGACGGGTAATATTATGAAAAACTATACTTATATACTTGGCCCTTGTAGTATTGAAAATGAGGGTAACTTCTTAACTGTAGCAAAAACTTTAGATGCTTGGATGGGAAATAAAAATTGGTACTTAAAAGGTTCTTTTGATAAAGCCAATAGAACTTCCATACATTCTGATAGAGGTCCTGGTTTAGAAGAAGGGATGGAAATTATGAGAACGGTTAAACACCACTATCCTCATATTAAAATTATAACTGATATTCATGAATCTTCTCAGGCATTACCACTATCTGAAGTAGTGGATGTTATTCAGATACCTGCCTTCTTATGTAGACAAACTGATCTTTTAGTTGAATGTGCAAAAAACTTTAATGTTATTAATATTAAAAAAGGCCAATGGTTATCTGCTGAATCAATGAAGCATGCAGTTGCTAAGATTAAAGAAGTAGATCCAACATGCGAAGTATGGGTAACTGAAAGAGGATCTAATTTTGGATATGATAGACTTATTGTAGATTTTAGAGGAGTTGATGTAATGAAAGAATTTGCAGATAAAGTTATTTTAGATTGTACTCACTCAACACAAATGGCAGGCGAAGGTATAACTGGAGGTAATCGTAAGTTAGCAAAACAGTATGCACAAGCTGCAAAGATTTTTGAGTATGATGGCTCATTTATTGAAACACACCCAGATCCAGATAATGCAATATCTGACTCGGGTAGCCAAGTAGAATTGGATTGGTTAGTGGCTCAAATAAATAATATATGAATCTAGACTATAATAAATTACTTAATCGTAATCCTATTTCTACCGATCTTAATTTAATCAAAGATTACATAAAAGGTAAAAGAGTTTTGGTTACTGGTGGTGCCGGATCAATAGGTAGTGAAATTGTACGTCAGCTTGTAAAATTTGATGCATCTACTGTTACTGTTTATGATAATGCAGAAGCTTCAATGTTTCACTTGGAACAAGAAATTAGTAGATTATTTCCTAATTCTCATATTAAATATGTAATAGGAGATGTAAGAGATAAGTACCGTTTAGAAGAGGTTTTTGATTCTTTTAAACCAAATATTGTTTTTCATGCAGCTGCATATAAACATGTACCTATGATGGAATCTAATCCAATAGAAGCAATTAAAACAAATGTATTAGGAACTATGAACGTTTCTAATACGGCTTATATGAATGAGGTGGAAAAATTTGTAATGGTTTCTACTGATAAGGCAGTTAATCCTACAAATATAATGGGTGCCACTAAAAGAATAGCAGAATTATATACTCAATTCTTAGAAACAAAATCAGCAACCAAATTTATTGTTACAAGATTTGGTAATGTACTAGGATCTGAAGGTTCAGTAATTCCAACATTTATAAAACAAATTGAAAGAGGAGGGCCTGTGAGTGTTACCCACAGAGAGGTAATTAGATACTTTATGACTATACCTGAAGCATGCCAATTAGTATTACAAGCAAGTGTACTAGGAGATGGTGGTGAAGTGTTTTTGTTTGATATGGGTGAACCTGTGAGCATTACTGATTTAGCAAAAAATTTAATTAAGCATTTTAATAGTGATGCTGAAATAGAGTATATAGGTTTAAGACCAGGTGAAAAATTATATGAAGAGCTATTATGTAATGGTGAAAATATGATTCCTACAGAGGATCATAATATTATGAAGCTGAATCATATTGATTATGATTTTAAAACTCTTATTCCTAAAATAGAAAAGTTATCTAAAATAAGATCAAATGATTTTTACAAGATACTTTTATTAATGAAGAGTATTGTACCAGAATTTAAAAGAGAAAGCAATGATTAATATTTACGGTAAAGGTGGCCATGCAAAAGTAGTTAATTCTGTTTTAGGTGGGAGTCAAATAAGTTTTTATAATGATGAAGATTTTGATTTACAGCAAGGACCATGGGTTATAGCTATAGGTAATAATAAATCAAGAAAAAGAATAGTAGAAGAAGTATTAGGTGAAATAGAATATGTAACAGTCATATCTGATTCTGCAATTATATCCAATTATGATATTGGCGAAGGTAGTCAGATATTACAAGGGGCTGTAATTCAAATAGATGCTAAGATAGGTAAACATTGTATTGTTAATACTGCTGCTTCTGTTGATCATGATTGTATATTAGAAGATTTTACTTTTATTGGCCCTAATGCAACATTATGTGGTGGTGTAGAAATTGGAGAAGGTAGTTATATTGGAGCAGGGTCGGTAATCTTACCTTATATAAAAATTGGAAAAAATTGTATGATAGGTGCAGGGTCAGTGGTGACTAAAAACATTCCTGATAATTCAACTGCATACGGAAATCCTGCTAAAAGAAAAATAATATGAAAAAAATTTACTTATCACCGCCTCATATGTCAGGCAAAGAATTAGAATACATTAAAGAAGTATTTGATCAAAATTGGATTGCACCAATAGGTCCTCATTTAAATAAATTTGAGGATATGGTAAAAGAATATACTGGCGCAAAGCATGCAGTGGCTGTTACCTCAGGTACTGCAGGTATTCATTTAGCACTAAAGGCATTAGGTGTAAGTGAAGGTGATTTTGTTTTATGTTCATCTCTTACTTTTATTGGTACTGTAAATCCTATAATTTATTGTGGTGCAGAACCTATATTTATAGATTCTGAAGAAGGTACATGGAACATGGATCCTATTTTATTAGAAACTGCAATATTAAATTCAACTGCTATAGGTAAAAAACCTAAGGCAATTATTCCGGTGCATATTTTTGGTGTACCTTGTAATATGAAAGCAATTAAAAAATTATCAGATGAATATGACATACCTATTATTGAAGACGCCGCGGAGAGTCTTGGTTCTACAACAAATAATAAACATACTGGAACCTTTGGCAATATTGGCGTTTATTCTTTTAACGGAAATAAATTATTATCTACTTCAGGTGGCGGAGTAATAATAACCGATGACAAACAAAAAGCTGATAAGATGAAATTTTTATCAACCCAAGCAAAAGACCCAATGCCATTCTATCATCATACTGAAATAGGATATAATTATAGAATGAGTAATGTTCTTGCTGCAATAGGTATAGGTCAGATGGAGGTTATTGAAGATAGGATTAAAAGGACACGGGAAATAAACGAAACTTATAGAAAGGAATTAGGTGATTACTTTTATTCATTCCAAACCGAAAGTGATAGTGATAGATCAAATTGCTGGTTAACTTGCGCTGTATTAAAAGCTGAAGATAGACCAGAAGATCTTATTAAACATTTAGAAAAAGATAACATTGAAGCTAGGAGAATTTGGAAGCCTATGCACCAACAGCCAATCTTAACCCAGTATCGGAAATATATAAATGGAAATAGTGCTCTATTATTCTTACAAGGTATATGCCTACCTTCAGGATCTGATTTAACAGATAAAGATTTAAAAAGAATAATAAAATCTATAAAAACATTTTTTGATAAATGATAAGCTTTGAAGAATATAATTTATTAGAATCATATATAGGTTCTAAAAATTTTGAAATCTTATTGGAAAAGAATCTATCCAGTGAAATTGACAAAAAGATTAAATTTGGTATTGTAATGCCTACTCATAAAATATCTGATGGTGGTGCCCAAACAGGTAGACAGAAATTTATGGATACACCTTCTTTACTTAAAGATTCTTTAGGATCTATAAAGAATCAAAAATATGATAATTATGTAGTCTATTTAGTAGGTGATAAATATGATGGTGATGAAGAAATAAAAACCGTCATGAATGAGGTACTTCCAAAAAGTAAGCTTAAATATCATAATTTGTCTACACCCGGCGAAAGGGACAAAGGATTTACAAAACAGCAATTTAGATATACTGCAGGTTGTGGTGCAATGAATAAAGGTCTTCAGATGGCTAAGAATGATGGCTGTGATTATATTGTAAGAATTGATCATGATGATAAATGGAGCCCAGATCATTTAGAGCTATTAGCAAAGGCATATACTCAATATCCTGAATTGGCTTATGTGTTTACAAGAAGCCGTAAAAAGGTAGATGCAACAAATAGTTCAAAAAAGTTTATGTATCAACCGAGAGAAGAAAGACATACTACAACAATAGAGCCTAACAATTTAGGCTATACTCATGGTGATGTTAGCCATTCTGCGGTTTCATGGAGGCCAAGTATGTGCGGTGATTTAAGATATAGAGATGCTTCACAGCAAGCAAACACTGCACCTAAAATACCTTTATCAAAAACAAATGCAGCTGATGTTGATATGTTTAATAGAATGATGAAAGCAATTAAAGATAAAGGTCATAAGTACATGTACATACCTAGATTAACTAGTTTCTATAGAAACAGAAAAGGTAAATTCTAATGAATATATAAAAAAACAATAAAAAATTAACTATTATGGAAAAATTCGAAGAAATCAAAGCTCTTATTGAGTCAGTAGGTGAAGACGTAGATAAATTTTACGCAAAAGGAAACAAAGCAGCTGCTGTTAGAATTAGAAAATCAATGCAGGAAGTTAAGAATCTTGCACAAGAACTAAGATTACACGTCCAAGAGACTAAGAATAATATGTAAACTTACATATCTATTATAAAAAGGGCTATCTTTAATTAGATGGCCCTTTTTTAGTTTTTATTGTCCTATTATACTTGAAACTTTTTTAAAATCTTCTATATAATAATAAATCAGTTAATTTATATGGAGAAATGTTTAATATTAGATTTTGATGATACATTAGTTTCTACTATTGATACTCATGCAGATTCTTGGCGCCGATCATTAGAGAGGGTGTTAAATAGGGAAATTCCATTAGAAACTATAATGTCAGATATTAATTATGGAATGGATGTTTTATTAAAGAAGTATCAATTATCTGATGAAGAATCAAAATTAGCACAAAATTACAAACGAGAAATATTTTCAAAGAATTTATATAAAACTAAAGTTAATCAATTACTTTTATGGGTTATTAAAAATTCTAAGTTTGAAAAGGTTATTATAGCGTCTAACTCATCTAGGGAAAACGTAGATAGAATTATGGCTTATCATAATATTAGTTATAATTTATTTGATATGATTGTTACAAGAGATGATGTACAAAATAAAAAGCCTCATTCGGATATGGCTGATTTAATCTTTAAAACATATCCTAAATATAAACCTAAAGATTTTCTGATGGTTGGTGATTCAGAAGTAGATTCAACATTCGCACTTAAAAATAAAATGAAATGCATACTGGTAAAGTTTTAGTAGGAAACAGTGGAGATCGTGTATATCTTCAAGATAATAAAGTTATTAAAGAAGCAGGTGTTTATCCTATAAAGTTTAAACAACAAATGGACTGGTTAGCAAATTGTACTCATCCTAATTTTATAAAGATTAAGCCTATTTCAGATACTTCTTTTGAAATGAAAAAGTACCCAACGTGGTATGATAAGATTTGTGAGCAGCCTTTAATTAAATCAATTGATCAATTAGATGATCTCATTCATATTGTAAATGATTTTGATGGTTATGGTACTGATGTAGATACAAGATCTTATTTAGATAAATTAGAAGGAAGAACCGGATATACTTACGAAGGTAATTTAGATGCTTCTTCAGGTTGGGGTTTTGTTCACGGTGATTTAACGGTAAGTAATATCTTATATGATAATGATTTTATTTTTATTGATCCTAGAGGTACCGAAGAACAGAATTATTATGATTATGGAAAACTGATGCAATCATTTGTGATGAAATATGAGGCCCATATATACAATGAAAGGAATTCTAAATATCTTAAGTTTTGTAGGGAAGCAGAAAACATAATGTATGAATGGTATGACGAATATCAATTAAAATTCTTTTTAGCAGTCCACTTATTAGGAGCTGTTCCATTTTTTGAATTAAACGAAAGATATGAATTGGCAGGTATGTTCCTTAAAAAAGGTCATGAATTATTTGACGAATTAGAAATTAAATATAGCAAATGAGCAGAGTAAGAAAAGCAATTATTTTAGCAGCCGGAAGGTCTACTAGGTATGGATCAAATAAACTTATAGATCCAATTTTAGGAAAATCAACAATTCAGTACTGTATTGAATTTTGTATTGAGAATGGAATAGAGGATGCATATGTTACTATAAGTAAATCTGACTTCTTTTTTAAAAATAGGAATACAAAATTATCTCATCCTATTATTGAAAGTTTATCAAAGTATAAAGAAAAGATAAACATTTGTTATGAATTTCAGAAGGACGATGAATACGGACCAGGTGCTGCAATTAAGGCATGGGAAGGTAAATTTTATGAACCTTTCTTATGTCTCTTTGGTGACAATTATTATCAAGGTAATATTGGTTTAGAATATCATGATCCTAATAACACTGTTGTTACTTATAAGGATTATGAAACTAGAGCAAGAAATTTACAACTTGCTACTATCCTAGAGGATGTAGTTATTGAAAAACCTCACGGTGTAGTAAGCGGTAGATATTTTTGTGGATATATGATATTTGGTAAAGAGGCATTTGATAACTTAAGCAGTATTAAATTATCAAATAGAAATGAATATGAAATTACGCATCTTATAAACTCGATGGATAATTTAAAATTTGAAGAATTAAATATATGTTGGTATGACTTAACATACGAACAAGATAAACAGGTAATAGAAGATATTATTCAAAATTGTTAATATGAAAGAGAACGTGAAAAAAGTTGGCTTTTTTAAATTAGGTAAAGCCATAAAGTTTAATGAAAACAGTTGGAGTGCAATCGGTGGTGATTGTGAGCCTAAGCAATTAATTTGCTCAATTGCAAATAGAAATCCTAATATTGAATATTGGCTATTAAGCCCTAATGATTTAGGAAAGTTTAGAGCAAAACAAAAACCAAAAGTAAATTCTTTATTTGGTCCTCCGCAAACGGATGAACCTACTGTGCCTAATAATATTAAGGAATTTCACTCTACTATGAAAGAGAGAAAGTCTACTGATGAAACCGTTGAAATTATCCAAGGTTTAGATTTAGATTACATTTTCTTTTATACCGGGCCAACTAGTACTGTTAATATTCCAGAATATATTAACAAGAAAGATGGTACTGGTCAAGTTAAATCATTAGACTTCTTTAAGTACTATGCAGCCCCAATTATTAAAGCAATGAATGAATTGGAAAAGAAAGTTCCTATTGTTGGATTACTTGTAGATAACCGATATATTCTTGCATGTAAGGATTGGGGAATTAATAATAGACCTACTTATTATTTAGCACAAAATACATTTACCAAAGAAGAGGAATATTTTTGCAATCCTCCACTCCGAGATACTGCAAAGATAACATCAACCTATGAATATTCCGGTATTGAAACGGTATTTCTTTTAGATAAGAAAAGGTATAACACAGATGAATTGTTTAAAATGAAAAAGACAAATTCATTTATGATGCTTCAAAATCAAGGTAAAGGGTCAGGTGGAATGGACCGATGGAATCCAGTAAAAGAGTATATCGTTGATCAAGATATTGAAACTGATATTTACGGAAAATGGGATGATGAGATTAAAGAAAAATATCCTAAATGGTTTAAAGGTGAAACGAGAATTGAAACCATGACAGATGAACTCCTCGCTACTAAATATACATTCTGTGTTCCTATTAAAGAAGGTATGGTGACTTCTAAATATGCAGAAATGTTACACTATGGTATTATACCTTTCTTACACCCATCTTACGATACTGACTTTAATGTGTTCCCTGAAGGTCACTTCATTAGATGTAAATCACCAGAAGATTTAAAAAAGAAAATTGAATTCTTAAATGCAAACCCAGAGCATTATAAGAAATTATTCTATAATCTCCAAGAAAAGTATCTTAAAGATTCTTATTATACAGGAGAGCATGTAGATAACAAAATCTGGGAAGCCTATGAACGAGTAACTAAAAAAGAAACAATAAATGTATAATTCAGAAACTAAAATCCTAGTCACCGGTGGAGCTGGGTTCGTTGGAACAAATTTTATCAACGATTTATTAAATAGAGGTCATAATCCTAAATGTATTGCTGTTATTGATAACATGGCACACGGTACATATATACCTAAGGTACATGACCAAATTGAAAACTTTCATAAAGTAGATATTAGAAATCAGTATGTTGAAAATATTATTCAGGAATTTGCACCTGATTATGTTTATCATTTCGCAGGTCTTGTTTCTATTTATGACTGTAATGAAGATCCTTATGAAGCAGTAGATAATAATATCCTAGGGAGTATTAATATAATGAATGGGTGTATAAAAGCTAATGTTAAAAGAATTATCTTTAGTGAAACTTCTGCTGTGTATGAAAATTGTGAAATGGGAGAAAATGGTTATAATGAAACACAGTCTGATCCTACAACAATTTATTCTACTACTAAAGCATGTCTTGCATTATTGGCAGAATCTTATCATAGAACAAAAGGTTTAAATTATACCGCACTTAGATATTTTAATGTAGCAGGCCCTTTACAAGATTATGAAAGAACAGTACCTCCTGTTTTTGCAGGGTTTATTTTAAGAATTAAAGGTGGTCATAATCCTATTGTGTTTGGTGACTATAATAAAGCCAGAGATTATATTAATGTTGCAGATGTTAATGCATTCCACATTTTGTGTATGGAAAATGAAGATACTGCAAACCAAACCTTTAATATAGGTACTGGTAAAATGACAAACTTAATGGATCTTAAAAATTTAATTGCAGATGAAATGGGTGTAAGCGGCATACCGTTTGATCATTATGATGCAATTGCTGGTGAAGCATTAAATTCTTATGGTGATATTTCAAAGGCAAAATCAATGGGATGGGAACCTAAGAAAGATATAACAGATACTATAAAAGAAACTATTACATATTTAGAAAATGAAATAGCAGAAGGTAATATTGACCCTTTAACTTTTATGGAAGATTTAGAAATTGAAAAAGTAAAAATTTAATTAATGATCAAGGAGTATAAATTTAATGGTGATTATGATTCTATAACAGAAGCAGAAAAACCACAAGCAAACCAAATAGCAAAATGGCTTAGTGAAATAGTCACCCCTAATAAGATAATAGACATAGGGTGTGGCCCAGGCTTGTATGTTTACGCTGCACAGGATTATGGTTTAAGTGCAATTGGATATGATTTAGATCCTCGGGTAAATAATAAACCTTCATTAACTCAAAAGAGTCTTTTTGATATAGAAGATTCTAGCGATGTTATAATGTGCATTGAAGTTTTAGAACATATTTCACCAGAAGATTCACAGAAAGCTGTTAATAAGATTTATGATACTTTGGAAAAGGATGGTCTTTTAATATTTACGGCAGCTCATATTGGACAAGGTGGCGTAGATCACATTAATAATAGACCTAAAGAATATTGGGAACATAAATTTAAAGAAAAGGGATTAATTAGGTGCCAATCCTTAGAAAATCAATTATTAAAAAACTATGTATGTAAAGATATTCATATGGGTTGGCTAAGAATGAACTTAATGATTTTTTATAAGATAGATGAATCAATAAAAACAAGTAAAGCAGGGTCTTTAATAGGTCCACAAACATAAATTATAAAATATGAGTAAAGAATTAAAATGGGGTACTATAATTCCACTGATTGGTGGTAGTGCTATAGGATGTAAAAAATCTGCAGGTAATGAACCGGCATTTCATTTAAGTTATGATGCATTTGCTGCAAACGAAAGTCATATTGAAAAATATTGGCCAGATGTACCAATGTACAGATTAGATCATGAAGATTTAGATATACCTAAACAAACCTTTAATGAAGTTGATTATGTAAATTCAGTTTGCCCTTGTGCAGGTTTATCACAATTAAATTCTGCAAAAGGTACTGCTGCATCTAGAGGATCTGGTGCTACTCAAAATCAATGGATGTATAATTCTTCAGAGTATATCTTAGAACACGTTAAGCCTAAAGTTCTTTGGGGCGAAAACGCACCAGGTCTTTTTACTAAGATGGGAGAAGGTGTTGTTGATAGGTTAAAAGAAATAGGCCAGAAATACGGATATAGTTTTTCTCTTATTAAAACAAATACTGAACTTCATGGAATTCCTCAGAGAAGAATGAGAACTTTTTACTTCTTTTGGAATACACCAACAGTTCCAATGTTAAACTGGAAATTTAGAGAAAAGAAAAAGCTTATTGATTACTTAAGTGAAATTCCTGAAGATGCTACACAACAAGATATGTTTATGGTAGAAGGGAAAGTTACGGATCACTTTAAGCCTTATGAATATGTTTTAGAAAAAGAAGGATTAACTCATGCTGAATTTGCTGCAAAATTTAAAAAAGGAACTATTGCACAATATTTAGAAAATAATGATTTGATTGATGACTGTATTAAATGGTTAGAAAAACATTATCCTAAAAGAGGTTTTTCAAATAAAAAATCTACAAAAACTTTTATTGATATGTTAGAGCACCAACAATATAAAACGAGCCAAGGGTTAGGTTATTGGGATGCATCTCCGCATTTCTTCCATGATTCTTTTTCTGCTCTTATTGGTAGAAATATGTTCAATGGTGTTCATCCAATCGAAAACCGTTATTTAAATGTAAGAGAGATGATGCACTTAATGGGATTACCTCTAGACTTTGAAATTGAATCTTCTCGCCAAGTTAATCACATTGCACAAAATGTACCAGTTACAACTGCGATGGATATGGCTAATGAAGTTAAAAAATTCTGTGAAGGGAATGCTAAGATGACCAATTATACATTCCTAAAACAAGATAATACAAACCAAAAGGTTATAGCATCTGAAGAATTAGGTGCTAAACCAAAAAAGAAGTATAAAGTAAAAAGTATAATTTAATTATGAAAGATAAAGCTTTAGCCATAGGCGTATCCAGCCTAGAGTTTACGAATATTTTATGTAGTTATTACCCTAAGGGGATAAAGGAAAAGTTTGATATTTACCTATTTGTGGATAATACTAAAATAGATTTAGATAAACTTACCGGTATTTTTGAAGAGCACGATTTAGACATATTTAAAAATGCTCAAATTATTATTCTTAATGATCTTTATGATTACTATATTAAGAAACATGGTTATGAAGGTAAGTCAAAAGAATTCTTATTAAGCCATGGGTGTTTATTTAAAATCTTAATGCCTATATACTTAAAAGAAAAATTTGGAGTAAAGAGAACATTAGTATCTGATGACGATGTATTTATTTTAAATGACTTAAGTTACATGTGGGATGAGTACGAAGAATTCGGTATTAAAAAAGAAAACTTATTTTATATTAGAAATAAAGATAAGTATGATGTAATGGGTGCATTTAATGAAATCTTTGAAACTGATTTTACATTAGAACAAATGAATGCTCTTTCCATTAATGCAGGTAATATCATATATGGCGATGATCCTAAGTTAGAATATTACTTTGAGAGATTTATGAAGCACCCATTTATTCATCACCAGTATTTTAATTTTACAGGATATACAAGCTGGACTGTAGAGCAGAGATTCCATCATTTTAATATTCATAGGTATTTAGCTGAAGGTAGAAAGGTTAAGTTTACTGAAAGTAAAGATTTAAGACTGATGCAAAATAGAGATAAGATGATGAAGGCAGGTACACCTCCAGACAAATACCTCAAGGTGGTTGTACCATCAATCATTCATTATGCAATAGGTGTGAAAAAGCCTTTATGGTTAAATGATTTTTTACCAGGGTTAGAGTGGAGATATGGCTTTAAGTATAAAGCTAAGTATGAACTTAAAGATATTCTTTATGATAAAAACTGGACTCCTCCTTCATTTAAGAGTATACAGAAAAATGGGTTTACTTTAAAGAAAGATCTAATTACTAAATCAGTATTTTAATTATGAAAAAAATAACCACAGCAACATTTAAAATGGATAAAGGTGATATTATCTTTAGACTATTAGAAGAATCACCTATTCATACCAATGCATTTATTAATAATGCAAAAAGTGGTAAATTTAAAGGGGTTAATTTTTATAGATTAATAAAAAATTGGATTGCACAGACTAGTCCAACTAAACCAGGAGGCCAAATGTGGGATGAATTAAAACCGCCTAGAAGATTAAAGGATAATAATATGCACTTCTTTGGCGTTTTAAGTTCTGCAAATGCTGGTACTGAACATACCTCAGTAGGGGCATTCTTTATATGTCTAGGAAGATGGAGAGGAAAGGATTTAGATAACAACTACACAGTATTTGGACATGTGTTGGATGGTTGGGAGAACATAGAAAGAATAGAAAAAGATGATGCAATTGATGATGTAATTATTAATACATATACATTAAACTAAGTAACAATAATCAATATAATAATAAACAAATAAATTTTTAAATGGAAACAACTATTAACAAAATTGACGGTTATGAATTAAGTTCATTCGTTCGCAAACTACTTCCAATTGACAAATTCATCTTTATGAAAATAGCAAAAGAAGGTACTGTATCTTCTGTATATTTTCCTGAGAGGGATGCCGTAAAATTGGTTAACACACCAACCTCTGATATCTTTGATGCCGATATTAAAGAACCAGTAAAGGTTAGTTTTTATAACGGTACTAAAGTTATTGATGCATTAAGTCATTTTAACGGTGATGTAAAAGGTCGTATTAAGTATACTGAATATGATGGAGAATTAATGGCAAGTGATTTTATTTTAGAAAATGAAGATCTGCAAATTAATTTGGCATGTACCGATCCTTCATTATCTTTTATGGAAATGAGTAAAGAAGAAACCGATAGAGCATTTGGTACTGATTCTAAAATGTTTAGTTTTGATTTACTTACTACACACGTAGATAAAATGAAATCATTATTTAATCTTGATAAAGATGAAGATATCTTTACTCTTTATATTGGAGAAAAAGGTATTAATATTAAAGGTACATCTTATGATGCTACATTATGTCATTCTTATGACTCAGATGTAGAGAAAGGTGCAAAGGTTGTAATTTATAAGAAGTACATTAATCTTTTAGACAAGGAAAATTATAAAGTAAGCGTTTGCGAAAATAAGGTAGTGTTTAAATCATTAGATACAAATACACATCTTACTGTAGCAGTTGCTATTACTGATGAGGACTAAAACAATACACCCAATTCATTAAGGGCATCAGAAATGGTGCCCTTTAAACTTTACTAAATTTTACCGTATAAAAAATAAAAATGACAGAGGAATTACAAAAAATTAACGAGGAAGCATCAAAGTTTTATAATTATGAACAGGCAGTTAAGTTAATGCTTAACTCTATTTACGGCGCATTCGGTAATCCTTATTTTTATTTCTTTAATGTTGATATTGCAGAAACTATTACTCTTCAAGGTAAGGATGCAATTTTATATACTGAACAATTAGTTAACAAATATTTTAAAGAATTTTGGCATAAAGACTTACCGGCACATGCTGCTATGGGAATTACTGTAACCGGTAAAATTGAAAAGCCTGTAGGTATTTATATTGATACAGATTCAGTTTATGTTAAATTTGATGAAGTAATTCAAAAATCTGAAGGTTGGGTTGGTGATGAAAAAGAATTTATACTTAAACTTTATAAGGTTAGGTTAAATGATTATATTGAAAAGATTTTACAGAAATATGCTGATGATAATAATGCAGAGAACTTTTTATCATTTGAACTTGAGAGTATTGCAAAAAATGCAATATGGTTAGCAAAGAAAAAGTATATGCAGAATATTGTTTGGAAGGATCCTGATATTCATTATGATGATCTTTCCAAAATTAGTTCGAAGGGATTTGAAATTATCCAGTCTTCTACTCCTATTTTTGCCAGAGAAAAACTTAAAGAACTTTTAACTTATATCTTTTCTGTTAAGGAATTGGATATGGGGGCCTTTGCATCTTTGCTTAAAGATGTTAAAAGACAGTTTAGATTAGCAAATGTTGATCAAATAAGTTTTTCACGAAAGGTAAATAATTATCAAAAATATATTGTTAACGATTATGAACAGTTTGAAATTGCATCAAAATGCCCAATTGGTGTAAGGTCTGCAGGTTATCATAATTATTTGTTAAATAACTCAGGGAAGAAAGGTAAATATCAACCATTAGGAAATGGAGAAAAATGTAAAATGTATTTTTCTATGGATAAATCTTGTGATGTGTTTGCTTATGCACCAGGCGATTATCCTTATGAATTTGCCCCTAAAATAGATTATGATAGACAATTTGAAAAGACAATACTTGATCCAATCAATCGTGTTGTTACCGCAATGGGCTTTAAAGGTTTTAATAGAAACCTAATTTATACAACAAGTTTGTTTTAAAGATAAATAAAAATAAAATAAAAATAAAATAAAGATATGAAAAATTTTAGAATACATGTATTAGGATTACCTCACACAGTAACAAATGATGATTTTGTTGCTTGTGCATATACACAAAAGGCATTAAAATTTTGTAAAATGATGAAAGGACGAGGTCATACTATCTTTCATTATGGCCATGAAGATTCCAATACTATGGCCGATGAAGATGTTACTGTAATTACAAATAAAGTTTGGGATGAAGTGTACGGATCTCATGATTATAAAACTAAATGGTTTTCTTATGATATGGGAGATAAGGCATATCAAACTTTTTATAAAAATGCAATTGCAGAAATAGAAAAGAGAAAACAACCAGGCGATATTATTTTACCATTTTGGGGTGCAGGGGTTAGGCCTATTTGTGATGCTCATAGCGATCTTCATATTATAGAACCTGGTATAGGTTATGCAGGAGGTCATTGGGCTCCATATAAAATATTTGAATCTTATGCAATATATCATGCATACTGTGGATTAAAAAATGTTGGAACATGTGCACAGAGTAATTATGATATAGTTATACCTAATTACTTTGATTTAGACCAATTTGAATATAATGATAAGAAGGAAGATTACTTTTTATTTTTAGGTAGGGTTTATACTGGTAAAGGTATTCATATTGCCGAACAGGTATGCAGAGCTGCCGGTGTTAAGTTAAAGGTTGCAGGTCAACTTGATTCTTCTTATGAAAATTATGATTGGCCAGACCATGTAGAATTTGTAGGTTATGCAGGAGTTGATGAAAGAAAGGAATTAATGAAAAATGCTAAAGGATCATTTTTAGCATCTCAATACTTAGAGCCTTTTGGTGGTGTACAAATTGAAAATCTGCTTGCAGGTACTCCTACTATTACATCAGATTGGGGAGCATTTGCAGAAAATAATATCGAAGGAGTAACTGGATATAGGTGCAGAACATTTGAAGATTATGTAAGAGCAGTTAATAATATACAAAAAGGTAAGATTAAATCTAAAGACTGTAGAAAGCATGGTGAGAAATTTTCATTAGAGGCTGTGGCACCTATGTATGAAGACTTTTTTAGAAAGGTCACTGATATATCTGATGGTAAAGGTTGGTATGAAATCTGGGATGAATCATTATATTCTAAAGAGTACTTAGAAAATCTTTCATAATCAATATATGATAGCCATGAATGGTAAAAAGAAAAGGATTGCAATTTGGACAGAAGGTGGCTGGGCATTAGGTAAAATTTACGAAGGGTTAAAAGATTCTTTACAATTTAAATATGATGTAGATTTTTATAATTGGCATGATAATAATGCAAATAAAAAATTGTGGATAGATGAAGCTTGGCGTGACTATGATATTATTATGGGTAATACCGCGGTAACATTTTGGCCTGAGGATTATGGCTTTTTTAAAAAAATGCCAGAAGAATTAATAGATAAAATGATAATAGGCATTTGGGCTAATTTAAATTTAGATAATAATCATTTTAAAGAAAGCATTAGATATACTGAAGGTCCTACATTCCATTGTCTTACGCCAGAAATACAGGAGAGTGCAAAGTTAATGTATAACATTGATGCCACTATTGCTAAACCAGGTACATCAACTTCTGAATTTTTCCCATTTAAAAAAGTTAATAAAATAGAAGTAATAGGATTAAATGGTGATCCTAGGATCGGCGGCGAATGGAGTAAAATAAAAAGACCAGATATGCTTGTAGATATTGCACAAAAATCTAATTGCCAACATTCGTTTATATTTAATTCACCTGAGCATGGTTGTATGATTTATAAAGATATAGATATGTATGTTTGTACCAGTACTTCTGAATCTGGTCCGGCTGGAATAATGGAATGTGCAATGAGTAAAATACCAGTAATTTCAACTAAGGTTGGTTATGCTAAAACTCTCAAATCTATAAAAACATTTACAACTGTCGATGAGGCCGTTGATATTATAAATGAATTAAATTCTTCTCCTGTATTATTAAATAATTATGTTGATGAATTATACAATGAAGTTATTAAAGAATATGATTGGGCTACCGCAGCACCTAAATATTGGATTCCTTTAATAGAATCAGTCTTAAACAAATCTTAATTTTTACATATAAAAATAAAATAAAAACAAATATGGCAAAAGAATTTTCATTCGCGGATTTAAACAAAGAAATGTCAAAACACTCTACATACGGAGAGACATTAGATAAATCTACTATTTCAGAAATAGATCATTATATACCAACAGGTAATTGGCATCTTAATGCATGCTTAACCGGTTCTTTATTTGGTGGATATCCTAATAATAGAGCAGTTGCTTTAGCCGGGCCTTCAGGGACTGGTAAAACTTATCTAATTTTAAATGCAATAAAACAGGCACAATTACAAGGTTATAGTATTGTGTTTTATGATTCTGAAAATGCAGTAGATAAAACCTTAGTAGAAAAATTTGGTATTGATCCAAAAAAGTTTAGATATGAGCCATGTAATACTGTTCAGGAATTTAGAACTTCGGTAACTGCAATTACTGATGTATTAATTGAACAAAAGAAAAAAGGAATTGCTTTACCTAAAATTATGGTAGTGTTGGATTCTGCAGGTAACTTGGCAACTCAAAAAGAAATTGATGATGCTAAAACAGGTAGCAGTAAGGCAGATATGACAAGAGCCAAACTTCTTAAATCTACCTTCCGAATTATTATGACCCAATTTGGAATTTGTAAAATACCTTTCTTATTTACAAATCATACTTATCAAACACAGGATTTGTTTTCAAGGCAAGTAGGAGGTGGTGGTACTGGCCCTGAGTATGCTGCTTCTATTATCTTATTTTTAGGTAAAGCAAAACTTAAAGAAGGTATAGAACAAACCGGAATTATTGTAACTGCAAAACCTAATAAAAACAGATTTGCAAAACCTACAAACATTAAATTCCATATTTCCTTTAATAAAGGTATGAATCCTTATATTGGATTAGAAGAATATATCAGCTGGGATACATGTGGTGTTGAAAGGGGTAGGTTTATTAATGCAAATGCTTACAATAAATTAACCGATCCTGGTAAAGCTGAGTGTAGAGAACATACATATGAAAATGATGGTAAAGAAGTTACTATTTATTTTCAACCGGCAGCAACAGCCAGAAAGATTTGCGTAAAGCACCTTAATGATACAGTTGAACTGAATCAATTATTTACTCCTGAGGTTTTAACTGAAGATGTACTTAGGGCATTGGAACCTATAGTAGCCGCTAAATTTAAATACGGCGAAGAAAT
>Ga0222718_10001109_pt1 | contig 27032 bp, 24 predicted proteins | sample C33_27DmetaG_FD_165045 | JGI IMG/M metagenome (GOLD analysis project Ga0222718, IMG submission 165045) | Estuarine water microbial communities from San Francisco Bay, California, United States - C33_27D | ecosystem: Environmental > Aquatic > Marine > Unclassified | place: USA: California...
ACTTCATAATTTTTCAGACATAAATAGATATGATGGATTAATAGAAAAATCATTGATTAAACTTAAAGAAAATAACTTAGTAAGTAAAATTGGTGTTTCAACATATACACCTAAAGAAGCAAAACAATTTTTAGAAAATAAAAAATTAGACACAATACAAATTCCAATAAATATAATGGATACCAGATTAATTAAAAATGGAATTATTAAAGAATTAAAAAAAGAAAATAAAATGATATTTGCACGAAGTATATTTTTACAAGGAATTGTTTTCTTAAAACCAAATAAATTACCCAAAAAATTAATTAGATTTTCTAAAAATATTAAAAAAATTCAGCAAATATGTTTAGAAAATAATTTAATGATTGAACAATTATCATTTCTATTTATCAGGGATTTAGATGAAATTAATAGTGTAGTAATGGGTGTAGATACGCTTGAACAATTAAAACAAAATAAAAAACTATTATCTATGCCTAGTTTGCCTATAAGTATTAATGAAAAAATTCTGGAAATTCCACAATTGCCCGATAGGTTACTTAATCCCTCTAAGTGGTGAGTCGGCATGAATGTTAAACAACAATTTGATCTAACTGGAAAAATTTCAGTAGTAACAGGTGCTTCAGGACATTTAGGAGTTGCAATATCAGAAGCTCTAATTGAATCAGGTTCAATGGTTTATGCAGTGGGAAGAAATAGAAAAGGATTAGAAAAATTAAGTGAAAGATTTTCACAATCAGTCAAAATTAATTTAATTGATATTAGTTCAGAAAAATCAGTAAAAGATTGTTTTGAAAAAATTGAGAAAGAAACAGGGAAAATAGATATTTTAGTAAATAATGCATCAAATTTACCTGTTGGAAATTTACAAAATATTTCTGACAATGAATGGAAGTTAGGGATGGACAGTACTATTAATGGAGTTTTTAGATGTACAAAACAAGTAATTCCAATAATGGAAAAAAATGATAGTGGTTCAATAATTAACATATCTTCAATTTATGGTGAAGTTTCACCAGATCCAAAAATTTATGGTACTTCTGGTCAAAACAGTCCACCACAGTATGGAGCAGGAAAAGCTGCAATTAATCAATTTACAAGATATTGCGCATGTCATTTTGCTGAAAAGAAAATTAGAGTTAATGCAATAACGCCAGGACCATTTCCTAAAAATCTAATTAGTGGAAATCAAGAATTTATGAATAAATTGAAAGAGAGAATACCTTTGGGAAGAGTAGGAAATCCATCTGAATTAAAAGGAGTAATAGTATTTTTAGCATCAGAGGCATCCAGTTTTGTTACTGGAGAAAACATACATGTTGATGGTGGTTGGAGTGCTTGGTAAATATTGTCAATTATTAAAAAGATATTACTAGTAAGTTTTGCAAAAAGTGAAGAAATACTACACAAAAATTTATGGTTAAATAGATTTCGGTTAGTTAGATACTATAGACGTCAAACTTACAAACAGATTGTAAATCGATATAAAAAAAAATTTATTGAAATAGACGGAAGAAAAATGTATCTTGACGAAAAAGATAGTTTAAAATTATCAATTAAAGATTTTTCACCAGCACTTGTGAAGTATTGGAAAAGTGTGATTAAAGAAGGTGACATAGTAGTAGATCTTGGTGCAAATATTGGATTTTTTACGTGTCTTTTTGCACAACTTGTTGGTAAAACTGGAAAAGTATATGCATTTGAACCAGAACCAAATAATTGTAAATTAATTAGAAAAAATTTAGAAATAAATGAATACAAAAATGTAGTATTAGAACAAAAAGCAGTTTCAAATAAAGTTGAAAAAATTAAATTATATTTTTCATATTCATCAGTTGATCATAGAATTTTTAAAACAGATGAAAAACGTGATTCAATTGATATCGATTGCATCTCATTGGATGATTATTTTTTAAAATCTAATGTATCAATAAATGCAATAAAAAGTAATATTCAAGGAGCTGATTTTACTGCAATTCAAGGAGCTAAAGAAATTATTAAAAATTCTAAAAATTTAAAATACATTAGTGTTGAATTTGATCCAGATAATCTAAAAAATTTTAATTCTAATTCTGAACAATTTTTAGATACTCTTATTAAAATGGACTATAAGTTACATGACATTCAAGTGTATGGAGATAAAATTATTCCAATGACAAAAGAAGAAATATTGAAAAAATATCCTGGTGGAAATGGAGTAGGAACAGGATTACTTTGTACTAAACAATAAACTTTTCATTAATTTACTTTTTAGGAATATATTCACGAGTTGAAAGAGGGGTCACATCATCAAGCCAATTTTCTGAAAGTGGTTTTTTAGATGGTACAAAGACAAATTGCACCATATCTCGTACATGGTTTTGCACAGGATCACCAGCTCGATGAAGGCAAACATTAGCATTTCCAAAATAAGTAGTTCCTAGACTACCTGTAATTTTTTTCACATGTGCAGGATCTTCTAAAACTTGGGAAGATATTCCATAATCCTGTCTATTTTTAAATCCAAGTTTCATTAATTCTTTGGTTCTATCTCTAGATTGAACATGAAAAGGTCCATCAAGTTCAGAGACATCAGAAAAATATACAAAAAATTTTAATTCTGAAATTTCTCGTCTATCAAAATGCCAGAAATTTGAAAACATTTCTTGATTTTTTAATTTTTCAGGAACAGAATAATTTCTCCAACATGCAATATGCTTAACTGAAAAATCTGAATTAAAGTAACCTCTTACAATTTCCTCAACATCATTTGTTAATAATTTTGAAAGTTCAGGAAAATTAATTGCAGCATTTTTAATATGTCGACAGTAAATACTTTTTTCAAATCCAGCTGTAGGAAAAGAATAATTTTCATCTTCAATCAATCGATCATATTTTTGTTTTAACGAATTAAGTAATGAAGGTTCAATTGAATTTTCAAATATAGAAAAATGATTAGTTTTTAAATTAAATAAAGTAGGATTTGAAATTTTTAAATCAGGATCTATTGATGTGTCAATTTTCATAGAACCAGATAGATTATTTTTGAATCCCACAGTATTGCCATAAAATTTTCTTCCTGCAGCCTCATCAATTTTTGAAACAGTTCGATTTACAGCTTTTTTTGGATCTTTAATAGATCTAGTAATCTTACCTAAAACTCCCACATTAGAAATCAATAAACAACCTTATTAAATATTATTTTAAAAATTATAATGTTTTAGAGAAAAATTGAATATAAAAAATGATAAAAATAAAGTATTTGTTATTGCAGAAGTTGCAAATAGTCATCAAGGAGATTTAAAATATTTTTTAAAATTAATTGATCAAGTAGCAAAGATTAAGCCTGATGCAATAAAATTTCAAAAATTTTATGCTGATGAATTATTAGATAAAAATCATGAAAAATATGAATTGTTTAAAGAATTAGAATTTAGTGAAAAACAATGGCAAAAAATAATTACTTACACAAAAACAAAAAAACTTACTATTTTTGTAGATATTTTTGGTATAAAAAGTGCAAAAGAAATTTCTAAAATGAAAATTAATGGATATAAAATCCATTCATCAGATTTGGTAAATCCTGAAATTTTACAATATCTGAGTTCAAAAAGTGAACCAGTAATAATTACATTAGCTGGAGGAAAATTAAATGAGATTGATGAAGCAATAAAAATTCTTTCAAAAAAGAAAAAGGAAATCATCATTATGTATGGTCATCAAGGATATCCAACAAAAATGGAAGATTTGAATTTAGATAAAATTGATCAGATTAAAAAGAGATATGATGAAATAATTGGAATATCAGATCACTCAGATGCCAATTTAGAGATTTCACAAATAATTCCATTATTAGCAATTTCAAAGGGTGTAAAAGTGGTAGAGAAACACATTACATTAGATAGAAATGATAAAAGAATAGATTATCAATCAGCATTAAATCCAACAGAATTTAAAAATATGATAAAATTGATTAGGGATTCAGAAAAAATTTTAGCTAATACAAAAAATGAGATGAATAAAAGTGAAATTGAATATAGAGATAAACATAAGAAAAAAACAATTTCAAAAAAAGTTTTAAAACAAAATACAAAAATTTCAAAAAAATTATTTGAATATAAAAGAACAGATTCAAAAACTTCAAGTATTTCATATTTTGATTTTGAAGGTAAAATATTGGCAAAAAATATGAAAAAAGGTGATATTTTAACTAAAAAAATGATTAAAGAACCACATAAAATTGCAGCAGTTATTGCCTGCAGAGTGGGTTCAGACAGACTATATGCTAAACCTTTACAATATGTAGGGAAAGAAAATATTTTGGAATTACAATTACGTCAATTGAAAAAATCCAAATACATTAAAGATATTGTTCTAGCAATTAGTCAAAATCCTGGAAATGAAGTATTTGTAGAATTTGCAAAAAAAAATAAAATTAAATTTGTTTGTGGGGATGACAAAAATGTTTTAAGTAGATTAATCATTGGAGCAAATTTTGTTGATGCAGATACAATACTAAGAATTACATCAGAAAATCCATTTATCTTTTGGGAAGGTATAGATAACTTAATTGAAAATCATTTAAAGAAGCATAATGATTTAACAACATATTCGGGATTACCATTAGGATCCTCAATGGAATTAATTAAGAAAGAAGCTTTAGAAATTTCACATAAAAAAGGAAAAAATAAACACAGAAGTGAATTATGTACTTTATTTATTAATGAGAACCCATCAAATTTCAAAATCTCGAGATTAAAAGTTACAGATAAATTAAATCGACCTGATATTCGATTAACTGTTGATACGCCTCAAGATTTATGGGTAGTAAGATTAATTTTTCAAAATCTTTCAAAAAATAATAAATTATTAAAATTAGGATCAATAATCAAATTTCTTGATAAAAATCAGGAGATTAAGAAAATTAATTCAAAACTTTCAATTGAGTATAAAAGATTTAATTGATTAATTGATTAATGAAATTAATAATTTTTTTAGAATCAATTTTTTCTTTATATTGATTATTATAATTGGAAATTGATTGTGTAGAAAATAAGTTAGTTTCTAAATTTTTCAAAGAAAGTTTCTTTCCAATAGATTTTAGAATTAATTCATCATTCATTGCTTTTTGTTCTAAATGATTTTCATCATAAACATAGTAAAATGGGATTTTATTAGCAATACATTCAGAAATTAAACCATATCCACATTTACAAATAACTAAATCAGAGATTGAAATAATATTTTGACCTTCAATCCAATTTTCTAAATATAATAATTTATTATTTGTTTTAATATTTCTATCAAAAGAAATAATTTTATGATTATCATCAAAATTTAATTTAAATAATTTATTATGATTTCCTAACGCAATCGTAATTAAAAAATCATGCTTAGTAAAACCTAATTCTTTTCTTAGTTTAATTTTTGATGAAGTATTATTGCGTACAAGTAAACTGCAATTAATTTTATTTTTAAAATGATCCATAGGTGTACCAAATGGTAATTTTAAAGCATAATCAGCGTAATCATAAAAAGTTTTTAAAAGATTTTGATGTTTTCTAGAAATAAAATTTAGAACATCATACCATGAAAAATTTGAAATAGCTACAGATGGGATTTTTAATGAATTTGTTGCCAAAAAAGGCATTGGAGAAATATCACTGATTACTAAATCCGGATTAATTTTTTTTAAAAAAACTAATTCTTTTTTAGCAGTTTTAGGAATATTTTCAATCCAATTTTCAATTTTAATTTTAGATTTTATTTTATTAATAGATATTCCATCTTTATTGATGATTGGACCTTCATCTGTTTTTCCAGAAAAAATTTCTAAATTTTTAAGGGATTTTTTAAAAAAGAGTTCATTTTGAGATGTTCTAAGAATAAACTTAAAATTTAAACATTCAAGTTTACGAATTAAGGCAACTGTTCTAGTAGCATGGCCTAAACCATGATCAGTCACATAATATACAATTTTTTTCAAGATTTACTTAAATTATTAGAATTAATAATTTAAAGAGTATTATTTTAAAATAATATTGTTAATTAATGAAAAAAATATTAGTTGTGGGTAATGGATTTTTAGGAAATAGTTTAGCGGATCAAATTTCAAAAACAAATTACAAAGTTATGAGTACATGTTTTTCTCAAAATTTAGATAATAAAATTAAATTAGACATTAAAGATTTAAAATCTTGTTCAGAAGTAGTGTCAAAATTTGAACCAGATGTAGTAATAAATTGTTCAGCAAGAACAGATATTGATTTTTTGGAAAAAAATTCACAAATTTCATATGATGTTAATTCAGAAGGTGTAAAAAATTTAGCAATAGTTACAGCAAAATATAAAAAAAAATTTATTCAAATTTCAACTGATTCAGTTTTTGATGGAATAAAAGGCAGATATACTGAAGAAGACAAACCAAATCCAGTAAATGTTTATGCAAAATCAAAACTATTAGCTGAAAAATATGTATCTGAAATATGTACGGATTATACAATTGTAAGAACAAATTTTTATGGATTCAGTATTAAAAAAAACAATTTATTAGATTGGATTGTAAAAAATTTAAAAAATAATGAAAAAATTATTGGATTTAATGATGTATTTTTTTCACCAGTTGAAATTTCAAATTTAAATGAGATTATTTTAGATTTAACAAAATCAAATCATAATGGAATATTACATTTAGCATCAGATGAAAAAATTTCTAAATTTGAATTTATTAAACAAGTGTCAAATTCATTTGGATTAAATTCAAATTTAATTTCTGAAGGGAGTATAGATAAAATTAATTTTATAGCGAAACGACCTAAAGATACTTCATTAAAAAATAATAAAATAAAAAAAATAACTAAAATAAAAATTAGATCTGTAAAAGAGGGGTTAAAAGAACTTTTCCAGAATGAAGTCCAATACCCTAAACAATAAATTGAAATAAAAAATCTTTAATGAATGATGAAAAATTTTAAAATTAAAGAAAAATGGATAGGGGAAAATAAAGAATGCTACATCATAGCAGAGATTGGTTCAAATTTTGATGGAGATTTATCAAAGGCTAAAAAATTAATTAAAAAAGCAAAAGAATGTGGAGCTGATGCAGCAAAATTTCAAAGTTTTAGTACATCTAAATTATTATCAAAAAAAGGATTTGAACAAAAAAAAGCATTCCAATCAAACTGGAAAAAATCAGTTTGGCAAGTTTATGAAGATGCAGAATTTCCTAGAAAATGGCATAAAATTTTAAACGATTATGCTAATAAAATTGGGATTCATTTCTTTACAAGTCCATGGGATTTTGATGCTGTAAAATTACTTAAAGAATTAGATGTTCCAGCAATTAAAATTGGTTCAGGAGATATTACTTATTTTGAAATATTAAAAAAGATCGGATTATTGAAAAAACCTATTTTTTTAGCTACTGGTGCCAGTACATTAGATGAAATTGAAGAAGCTGTAAAAATTATTCAATCCACTAAAAATAAAAAAATTATTTTAATGCATTCAATTACCCAATATCCATCACCAATTGAAGAAGCTAACATTAAAGCTATGAATTCTCTAAAAACTAAATTTAAATTAAATATTGGATATTCTGATCATTCACCAGGTTCATTAGTTGCACTAGCAAGCGTAGCACTAGGTGCATCTGTAATTGAAAAACATTTTACTTTGGATTCAAAATCAGATGGTCCTGATCATCCACATTCAATGGAACCAGATGAATTCAAAAAAATGGTCACAGAAATTAGAAAACTTGAAAAAGCTTTAGGAAACGGTATAAAAAAAGTTGAAAAAAGTGAAACTGAAACAAGAGTATATCAGAGAAGAGGAATATGGACAACAACAAAAATCAAAAAAGGTGAAAAATTTACATCAAATAATATAGAAGCTCTAAGACCAGTTAAAGGCATCCCAGCATCAAAATATCAAAAGATAATTGGAAAAAAGGCTAAAAGAGAATTTTTGGAATTTGAACCAATTATGGAGAAAGACATTTAATTTAACTGATAGTTTTAATTCTTTTATACAACAATATTTAGAGAGGTAGTATTAATACAAATAGAAATAATATGTTTGAAGATAAGAATATACTAATTACAGGTGGAACTGGCTCTCTAGGCAAAGCATTAACAAAGAAATTATTAGAGAACGATATCAAAACACTTCGAATTTTTAGTCGAAATGAAAGTAAACAAGTTGAAATGCAAGAACAATTAGACGACTCACGGTTGAGATTTTTAATAGGAGATATTCGTGATGAAGTAAGACTTTCAAGAGCTTTAGAAGATGTAGATATTGTTTTTCATGCAGCTGCATTAAAACATGTTCCATTAATTGAATACAATCCTGAAGAATCAATTATGACAAATGTAATGGGTTCTCATAATGTAATAATGCAATCAATAAAAAATCATGTTGAAAAAGTTGTGGGTATTGGAACTGACAAAGCTGTATCACCTTTAAACACATATGGGGCAACAAAATTATTGATGGAAAAAATTTTCATTAGTTCTATTAGACAATTTAATATGGATAAATATCAAACAAAATCATTTAGTTTACGCTATGGTAATGTTGTTGCAAGTAGTGGTTCAGTAATTCCTTTATTTATTAATCAAATAAAAAATAAACAAAAAATTACAATAACTGATCCTAACATGACGAGATTTAGTATTACAATGGAAGAGGCGATTGAATTTATTCTGTCAAGTACAGATAGAGCAGTAGGTTCAGAAGTTTTTGTTCCAAAAATGAGAGCATATAATATCATGGATGTTAAAGATGCATTAATAGAATTATTTGGTGAAGCTGAACATAAAATAATTAAAAGTAGACCAGGTGAAAAGCTACATGAATTACTTATGAGTAAATATGAAATTCCAAATACAAGAGAATTTGATGATAGATATGCTATTCTTTATCCACAAGTTTTTGATTCACCAACTTCGGTTAGAAAAGTAATTGAGGATACCTATAGTAAAATAAAGATTGCAGATTTAAATGAAGAATATTCTTCAAATAATGTTAAACTTCTTTCAAAAAATGAAATAAAAGAAATTTTGATTAAAGCAGGAATTACACAATAAAATGAGTAGATTAACTACAATAAAAGAAATATTTGAATTAATGATTAATAGAAGAAAATTCTATATGATTCCAATCATAGTACTTTTAATAATTATGATTGGAATTACAGCATTATCACAAAGTGGTTTAGTGACATTAATTTATCCGATTTAAAATGGAATTATCATCACCAAGATACAAGGCTTTAGCAGTAACATTTGGTTTCTCTTTTTGGTTTTTTATAATTACTACATCAATGAAGTCTTTTTCAATTGAATTTTTTGTAGTTTTTGTAATAGGAAGTTTAATCTTAACGCAAATTTTTGCTTTAAAATTGAATAAAATTTTAGATATATTTGCAAAGTTCAATACAAAAATTTTCTTGGGGTTATTGTTTATCAGCATATTTTCAATTTATGGAATAGTTTTTAGGATATTACGCATTGATTTACTCAGAACAACTAAACAAAAAGAAAGTTACTGGCTAGAGATGGACATATTAGAGGATAAAAGATTATTTAAACAGTATTAGAAATTGTACACTTTAGGAATATCATGTTATTATCACGATTCAGCTGCTACAATCTTAAAAAATGATAAAATCATAACAGCAGTAGAAGAAGAGAGATTCTCAAGAAAAAAATTTGATGATGGATTTCCTAAAATGGCAATAGATTATTGTTTGAAAGAAGCAAATATTTCAATAAACGAAATTGATACGGTAGTTTTTTACGACAAAGGAATTTTGAAATTTGAAAGATTATTAGATAATTACATTTCAGTGGCTCCAAGAGGTCTTCGTAGTTTTTTAGATGTAATACCAAAATGGATTCATAAAAGATTATGGATAAAAAATGAAATTAAAAAACATCTAAAAGGATTTAATGGAAAAATAATTTTTCCTGAACATCATTTATCTCACGCAGCATATGCTTTTTTTACATCTCCGTTTACAAATGCAGCAATTCTAACTGTTGATGGAGTTGGAGAATGGACAACCACTTCATTTGGGATTGCAAAAGATACAGAAATAAAACTTACAAATGATTTAAGATGGCCACATTCATTAGGATTGTTTTATAGTGCATTTACATATTTTCTAGGTTTTCAAGTTAATGAAGGAGAATACAAATTAATGGGATTATCATCATATGGTAAACCAAAATATTATGATCTAATAATGAAAAATATTATTGATGTGAAAAATGATGGAAGCATACAACTTAATTTAAAATATTTTGCTTTTACATATGACAAAGTTATGACTAATTCTAAATTTTCTGAATTGTTTGGAGTTAAACCAAGAACAGAGGATTCAAAAATAGATCAGATTCATTATGATATTGGTGCTAGTGCACAATTAGTATTAGAAGAAATAATTTTGAAAATGGCTAATCACATTCATAAAAAAACTGGATTGAAAAATTTATGTTTTGGAGGTGGTGTGGCATTAAATGGAGTTGCAAATAATAGATTATTAAAAGAAGGGCCATTTGAAAAAATCTACATTCCACCATCTCCAGGAGATGCGGGAAGTGCAATTGGATGTGCATTATATGCTTATTTCAAATTATCAAAAAATCAACGAAGTATAGAACCTAATGAAGGAAAAAGAGCTGCAAATAATATTTACATTGGTCCAACTTTTTCAAATAAAGAGATCAAATCATTTTTAGAATCTAAAAATATACCTTATTCCTATTATGAAAACAAAGAATTACTACAAAAAACTGCAAAATTAATTTCTGAACAAAATGTTGTTGGATGGTATCAAGGAAAAATGGAATGGGGTCCAAGATCATTAGGAAATAGAAGTATTTTAGCAGATCCTAGAAATAAAAATATGAAAGATATTCTAAATGAAAAAATCAAACATAGGGAAGGTTTTAGACCATTTGCACCAAGTGTTTTAGAAGAATTTGTTTCAGAGTATTTTGATATAGATATTCCTAGTCCATACATGTTATTAGTTACAAAAGTCAAAAAACCAGAAGAAATTCCCGCTGTAACTCACGTGGATGGGACAGGAAGATTACAAACAGTCACTAGAGAATCAAATTCAATGTATTATGATTTAATATCTGAATTCTATAGATTAACAAAAATTCCAGTTATAATTAATACTTCTATGAATGTTAGAGGGGAACCAATTGTGAATACTCCTGAAGAAGCATACAACATGTTAATTAAAACAGATATGGATTATCTTGTATTAAAAAATTATCTGATAAGTAGGAGAGAATTATAAAATGTCAGTACAAGTTTCTTACAAAAAACAATTTACATTAGGAATAATATTTTTAATAATAATTATTGGTTCAGTAGAAGGTATTGTTAGAGGGTATGAATTTTTTGGTTTATCATGTAGACCGGCAGTGTCAGATGCATTTGAAGATATGAATTTTCTTTTAGTTAGACAAATTTGTACAGATATTAGATATTTACAATTTGAAGAACCTACAGTTATTCAAAATAAGCCTAATCAAGTATTTTCAACTATTAGTATTAACAATCATGGTTTTAGAGGACCAGAAACAACTTTAGAAAAATCAGAAGATGTATTTAGAATAATTATGATTGGAGGCTCTACACTATTTGGTCATGGAGCTTCATCAAATGAAACAACAATACCAGGATATTTACAAGATTTAATTAATAAAAATCAAAAAACTAAAAATATTGAAGTAATTAATGCAGGAGTAAATAGTTTATACTCATTCACAGAAACATACCATATAAAAAATTCATTAATGAAATTTAATCCAGATATGATAATAAATTATGGTGGATGGAATGATGCAGATTATTTTGAAGAAAATCCAAAAGTTAATTCTTTAAAAGAAGATACACAATTTAAATTTAAAAATTATCCATTCTATAGAACTCCATTTATGGTATTTACTTTATTTTTTTCTGAACAGTATAAACAAGAAGCATTTGATAAAGTATACAATCAAAGAGATAATGCCCCAGAAAAAGTAATTCCAGCATGGAAAGAAAGATGGCTAGAAGTTTGTAATTTAGGTAACGAAAATAACTTTTCAACAATTATTGCAATACAACCAATGATTCACACGGGTAATAAGCCATTGACAGATTATGAAAAGAGATTTTTTACTCAAACTACACATGACAATAATGTTAAAATAAATTTTGATGGATTTGTAAAATCATTTAATGAGTTAGATAACACGTGTCAAAAAACAATAGATCTTAGAAATGTATTTGATACAACAGAAAAAGCAGTTTATTGGGACAAGGGACATATGACAGATTTGGGAAATAAAATTGTAGCAGAAAAATTGTTTGAAGAAATATTACCATTATTAAAATAATTTTAACCAAGTAAATTGTTTATTTCATTTTTAATGTTTTTTTCAGGTAATCCAAACTGTTCTTTAATAAAGTCTTTTGATTTTATAGAAAAATTTTCTGATGAGAGATTTTTAGATAAATCAATTACTGTATCATTAAGATTTGTTAAAGAAGAAACAATTACAACTTCAGATAAATCAATTTGATGAGGAATACTTTTACTAAAATTAACTCGGATTACAGGTTTTTCAAAACATAATGCATCATACATTGTAGTGGAAAAAACAGAAATTAAAACAGAAGATAATGAAATTAGTTCAAAAATATTTTCATTTGATATAATTACATTGTTACTAGAATATTTTTTAATTAATTCATCATACACTTGAATATTAAATTCGGTTGGATGTGGTTTTATAATAATTTTATAATTATTGTTATTACTAAATTTTCTTAATAAATTTTCAATAATTTTTTCATCATAATCATATTTTCCAGCACTAGAATAACCTCTTTGTAATTTTCCAGTTGTTACAAGTATTATTTTTTCATTTTTATTGATTGAGAATTTTTCAAGGGATTTTTTATAATTAAATTTTAATTTGAATTGTTCTAAATTAAACAAGAAGATATTTCCAAATGCAATTAATTTATCAGCAGGATATCCATTTGAAATTAGAAGTTGTTTTGTATAATTTCCATATAGAAGTAAAAAATCTGGAATTGGGAATCCAAATGGTTCTGATTCTGAAATAATTTTACCGTAAGAATACATTGGATTGTATGGATAAATATAGCCATGCTGTATTCCAAATGTCGGGATATCCAAGTTCTTACAGGCAGAAATTATCGATAATGCTAAAGAACCTGTTTCATAGGGTATGAAAATTGCTTTAGGTTTAAAATTTGAAAAGTATTCAGTAAGAGAATTTGTCAAATGGGAATAAAAAGGTAGAAATGGGGATAAACACATTTTTTCAAAAAAGATTTTTGATTCATGCCAAAAATTAATTCCCATAAATATAAATAAATTCTGAAAATCTGAATTAAGGATTAATTTATTAAAATTTTTAATTAAATCAGGATTTACTTTATTATTGGCTAATAAAATTTCAATGGGAATCCAAGTAAAATCATCTGAAAGTCTTTCCAATAATACAGATGAATCACCTTGAAACGTATAATCAAGATCAATTCCAATTATATCATTTCTGTTAAATTGAGTGAAAAGATTAGAGATTCCAAATTCACCACGCTTAAAGATTTCATTTTCATAATCATATATCATTCTTCGAAAATTTGACGATACAGGAAATAGAACTTTATTTGAAATATTAGGAATTAATTTAGAATTTTTAGAAAATAAATTTTTTCTAGTTTCAATTTTTTTTTGATGAATTTTTTCATATCGCATTTTTTGAATTGAATTTTTAGATGTAACTTTTGATCTAAATTTTATTAAGCCTAATTTTGAAAAAGAAAAATCTATTTTTAAATTCTTACAAATTTGTTTAATTAATTCAAAGTATTCAAAATTTTGTTCTAATATGACTTTAGATGGTTTTTTATTTTTTAGAAAAATAGAAAAATTAGAAATAAAATTTAATTGTTTTTTTAATTCCGGAATCAAACTTTGATAAATAAACCACCAATAAGAAACACCATCAAAATAGAGATATTCCATAATAGATTTTCCCTCAATTTCTTTACTGTTTAGATTTTTTAAAAAATCAATAGCTAATTTGTAATCCTCACCATGAGGGGTTTCAAAATCTTCTTCTCTTACATAAAATTCATTTTCTTGTTCTTTTGATATATTTCCAAAAATTATTTTGATTTTATTTTTAGCCATTTCTTATATTAGTAATTTTTCTTGTATGCATTTTAAATTTATCAATTTTTTATTTCATTGATAATGCTTAAAATAAATTTTTTTGTTTCAGCATCCCAAATAATACAAATTAGTAAGTAAATTCCAACTTGTAGAATTAAAAGAGGGATTAATTGAGGAATAAAATCAAAAACACTTTCATGATATTCTACAAATTCATTTATCAAGTATGCAGTAGGCAAACTAGATACAATTGCAGAAATTAAATATTTTAGAGATACAAAATATGGAAATTTAAATGAAATTTGATTTTTTAACTTTTTCCAATATACAATTGAGATTCCTGAATTTGTGATAAGTAATGCAATTCCCCAAAGACTAATTGTTGTTATAATTGTAAATTCTCCAAAGATGGAAATAGCGAAAAAAGATATTAACAAACTGAGATAAATAATTCTAAATATATGATCTATGGTTGGAACAAAAAACAGTTTACTTTTAACTAATTCTTTGAATTTCAGATTATTTTTTGTATCAATAGTTTCCAATCCCGTTAAAGAACCAGAAAAAATATTCATAAATACTAATGAAAATTGAGATAATGACCAAATAATTATTACATTTACACCATCAATGTAAACAGGATTAAGTATCCATAATCCTGGTTTTGTAAATACAATTACTAAACTTAACATAAGAAAACTTAGAAATAAAGTTCGTTTTAATGATAATTCAATAAAATCAGATTTTTTTGTTGCAATTAATTTTGGAAATAAACCTGTAGATAGATATGTTGACATTGAAACAAGATTCCCCATAGTTTTTCCAATTCCCAAATAGGCTAAACCCCCAATGCTACCAAAAAAACTAGTATAAATTAAAACATCTAATTCAGGAATCCTACCAGTATTTCCACTATACAAAGATAACCATGAACGATTTAACCATGTTTTAAAAATATTCAATGAAAATTTTTCATGAAGTTTATCATTAATATAATAAAAATAAAATAGTAACTGAGCACTTGATGCTATTAAAGTTGTAGTGATTGCTCCAATAATTCCCATGTCCAAAAAATATACCAATAAAAATCCAACAGGAATTTTTGTAATTTCAGAAATAACTAAAACATAACCATTGCCTTGAGGTTTGTAAGCTCCAGTAATGGTTTTCAAAATTTTATTAATATATACAAATGGTATCATTAAAGAGCCAAATAATAAAAGTTCAAAATTTGCATCAGAAGTAAATGCAATTAATGCACTAATGCCAATGTAAATTATCACAGCAAAAATAGAGAATAAAGAATTTGCTCCAAACGCAGTTACTGCAACCTTTTGATCTCTAGCAACTTGTCTATTTGTCCAATAAGTTGCAATTGGATCAAAAATCATTACAACTACAAACAAACTTCCAATTAAACTCCATAATGCAAAATCAGTTGGATCAAGTCTTCTAGTTACAATTATAGTAAAAATTGTTCCGGTAATTATACTACTTAAAACAGCTATAAATGAAATTAAACCAGAATAAGTTACTCGAATATTACTCAAATTCCTCTACCATCATAATTATCAAAAATGAGCTCAAAGTTATAGGTTTAGTCTAATTAAATAGTAAAAATTTTGGTTTTTCATTATGAATTAATTACTCTTTGACAAAATAGATTGACAGTCCCTTTTGCATATCTTGAATTAGATAGTTGGTTAATATCTACAGATTCTAATTTATGATAAGTAGAATTAACAAAATCAATATTAAATTTTTCATTAATGAAAATATCAACTATATCTTTTGGATCCGAGTTAGAATTTTTAATAATATGATGCATGAACTCAGTAAAAATTTTAATTTCTTTATTTTGATTTAAAATTTTTCTCATTCCATCAAAAACAAAAAATTCAGCACCTTCAACATCAACTTTAACAAAATTAATTCTATTCAAAAAATTAATTTTTTCAAAATAATCATCTAATATAATAGAAGGTAATTCAATAAATGAATTATTTTTTTCATCTGTTTGAAAAATTTTATGATTTGCTATATTATCAGATATGAATAATTTAGATTTACCATTTTTATTAGAAACAATTTTTTGCTCTAAAACAACATTTTTAATTTTATTTATTTGAATATTTTTTTTAAGTAATTCAAAATTTCTTGATTCAGGTTCAAATGCAAAAACTTTTCCAGTTTCACCTACCAATTTAGAAAATAATAATGTAAAATATCCAATATTTGCACCAACATCAATTACAATATCACCTTCCTTAATTTGATTTTTCATAAGTTCTGTTTCAAAATCTCCATAAGAATCATTTATAGAAAGATTAAATGTATCAGCAGGATCAAGATACATTTTAAAACCATTAACAATTGTAAAATCAGATTTTATTTTAGATTCTAATCTTTTAATAATAATTCTAGCAGGTTTTATTTTACCTAGTCCATAACCTTTTGAAAACTTTTTTTTACCAAATTTGTAAATTTTTGATATTAAACTAACCTGTTTTTTTGACATTTTTTAATTGATAAAATTCTAGAATTAAATACTTGTCTAAATTTTTTACACATAATCAATAGATGGAATAATAAATGATCATTTTTTTAAATTAATATGAAAAATTCTATAAATGAGATTCAAAAGTATTATGATAAAAGAATTGAGACAGCCAAAGATGAAATTTCAGCATCAGGTCAATGGTTTCCAAAAGAATTAACATCAAAAATGTGTGAAGAAATATGTAAAAAAATCAATATCAAAAAAAATGAAAATATTTTAGAAATTGGTAGTGGAAGTGATGTACTAGGAAATTATTTACGAAAAAACTGTAATGAATATGTAGGAATTGATATTTCTTTTAAAATGTTAAATTATTCAAATAAAAAAAATCATAGTGATAAATTGAATCTAATTCAGACAACATCACATACATTACCAATTGCATGCAGTACTTTTGATGTAATTGTAATGAATAGTGTATCAATGTATTTGAAAGAAGATTCAATTTTTAATGAAAGTATGAAAGAAATTAAAAGAGTGTTAAAACCAAATGGAAAAATTTTCATTGGGGAAAATGTAACATCTGAAAGAATTTACTGGGAATATAATTGGTTTAATAATTTGAATAGAGTAACACAATTATTTGCTAAAATATATATTAAATTTAGAATTAATCTTGCAAAAAAAAATTCAAAACTAAGTGGTAAATGGAAAAATTACTATAGAGAATTATCAAAAATAGAGTTACAAAAAATATTTGGAAATAAAGTAGTAATTGAAATGAGTGATGCATGTTGTTATTCAGTTAGAAAAAAATTTATCAATACAAAAAATCTTGGTAATAGAAGAATTGATTTTTTAATTAGTTTTAAGGAGTGAAATATGTTAAAATATAAAATTTTTGAAGAAATAGATGATAAAAAATGGAATAATATGTTACTAAATTCAGAGTATTCAACATTTTATCAGTCTACAAATTTTTTAAGAGCAGATGATAGTAGATTTCCAATTTTTATATATATAGAAAATGAAAAAAATGAAATAAAAGCTCAGTTATCAATTACTATTTTAAAAAAACAAAGTACACTTTCAAGTAAAAAATTGAAATCATATATGAACCAGATTTCCAATTTAGGAAACAGGGGTACATGGGTAAGTGGACCTATAATTTTTTCTAATTTAAAAAAAGAAAGAATTGAAATTCTGAAAAAGATATTTGAAGCAATTGATGAAACAATCGAAAAATATAATTTAATATTGATTGATGGATATTCACCACCACAAGATTATGAAATAGATGATGACTACATTAAATTATTTAAAAAAAATGGGTATAGGATTGAGAAATTTATTACATTTACTTTTGATTTAAAAAAATCATTAGATGAGATTTGGTCTGGAATTCAAAAATATATGAAGGTTGGAGTAAAACGTTCAGAAAAAAGAGGAATAGAAGTAATAGAACTAAAAACAAAATCCCAGTTAGAAGAATATTTTAAACTAGAAAATATTTGGTCAAGGACTAAGGGAATCAAAGATGAATTAGATCTATCAATAGTTGAAAATGAATGGATTAGAATTAGAAAAGGATTTGATAAAATATTTTTAGCGTATCAAAATAAAGAATTAATTTCAGCAATTAAAATTAGTCATTTTAACAAAATAGTATTACCAATTAAAGTTCTTAGTTCATATTCAAAAACTACAAGTTTAGGAGGGCCAATTCTCACATGGACAGTAATTAAATGGAGTCATGAAAACCAAATGAAGGTATATGATCTTACAGGTGGAGAAGCACCACCAAAATCAAAAAAAAATTTTGAAACGTATGAAAAGAAATGGGGAGGAATTATGAAATACAAAAGAAAATGGGGTGGAGAAGAATTCCCTTATTATCATTTTGTTAAAGTTAAAAGTAGACACAAATACAAATTAATGAGAATTTTAATGAAACCTGATTTAATTATAAGAAATTATAAAAAAAATCACCAAAAATAATCAATCATTTAAAAAATAAACGCCAAAAATCATATCTTTTTCCACCCCATTTTCTTTTATATCTAAAAATACCTTTTTCTTTCACAGATTCAGGATGAGGATTAAAACCTGCTAAATTATAATAACTCATTTTATTTTCAATTCCCCATTCAATAATTTTCCATTTTAACAAATCTTGAGAAAAAAGATGATTTATCTTATCATCTTTAGAACGTGCAATTCCAACTTCTATAATATGTCCACCAAAAGAAGAAAATAAAATTCCACCAATTGATTTTTTATCTTTTATAGCAAGAAATCCAGAATAACCTAATTTTTTGACAGATTTCCACCAATTCATTTTATTTTCTAATTCAGAATCAGTTATCATTTGATTTGATTCTAAAATTCTTAATTTTGCATATTCAATAAAATTTTGATCATTAATTTGTTCGACTTCTACTCCTCTTTTAATTGAACGTTGAATATTTTTTATTCCACTATGTTTATCAATTAAACTAGAAATTTCCTCTTTGGATTGAGTTAAATTAATAATAAAAGTACTCCACGGTTTTGTAGTAAAATTAATGTTAGAATTAGTGATTTCATAAGAACATAATGGATTTTGCCATCCTGAAGCAACAAATTTTTTCTCTTTAAGATAATTTGCAAGTGCAAAGTAAATTTCATTATTAAAATTTTTATCAAATACTATTGGACCATATGTCCAATAACAAGAAATTTTTTTAAGTGTAGGAATTTTTTTTAAAAAATTTGATTTCAAATTATTTTGGCGAAATCTAGAAACAGTACCAACTAAAAGTTGGCCTACAATTTGTTGTTCATTAAAAAATTGAAGATAAATAGGAATTCTACCTTGTCGGATATGATGTTCTCCCTGTTCTTTTGATTGATATATTGTACCAAAACCGGATTCAATCAAACGCTTATTCCATTCTTTATCTGCAATAGAAGATTCTTTAATCTCAATCATACTACTATATAAAAAAAATAGGTGGTTATAAAAAATGACAGGTTTTGAAGAGTAAAAGTTTGATATAATGATTTTTAAAAGAAAACATTATGAAATTGTGTATTTTTCCAAATGATCCAATACGAGCGTATTTTGAGAAGGGAGAAATTAAAGATAGATACTTTAATCCAAATAATATTTTTGATGAAATTCACATTATCTCGTTTGTTGAAAAAGAAATAGAAGAATCAAAAGTTCAAAAAATTGCAGGTAATGCTAAATTAATTATACACACAGTTGGAAAAATCAATTTAAAAAATAGGAAAAAATTTGTTCCAATAATTCTAAAATTAGTTGATAAAATTAATCCAGATGTAATTAGATCTTATAACTCGTTAATTCATGGTTGGTTTGCAGCACAGATTTCAAATGAATTGAACAAGCCATTATTTTTATCATTGCATACACAATATGATTATAATCGTAAATTAGCAAAAAAGAAAAATTTAAAAAAATATTTAGCTTTAAAATATCTTGAAAAATTCATTGAACCATATGTCTTAGAGAGTGCAGATAAAATAACAATTGTTTATAAAATCATTGAACCATATGTATCAAAACATACATCAAAGAAACCAGAATTATTATACAATAAAATTGATTGTGACAAATTTTATAATGCTCAAAAAATCAATGATTTACCAAAGCCATTAATATTATCTGTTGGAAATTTAATAGAGACTAAAAATCATAAATTACTTGTTGAATCAATGAAAAATATTAATGCAAATTTATTGATAATTGGAAAAGGAGAACTTTATCAAAGGTTAAAAAAAGATATAGAATCCATGAATTTAGAAAATAAAATTAGTATACTAGAATCAGTACCTAATGAAAAAATTGCATCATATTACAAAACAGCAGACATCTTTGCATTAGCATATGATCCAAACCAAGAAGGACTACCAATGCCTGTTATGGAGGCAATGGCATCAGGCACACCTGTCATAATACCAAAATCTGAAGATTCAAATGAATTAGTAAATTCAGTTGTTTTAACTGAACGTGATGTTAAATCATTTTCTAAAAAAATCAATGAACTATTGATTAACAAAACGAAAACGGATGAATTATCTATAAAATGCAGAGAAACTGCAAAAAAATTTGATATTAGTAAGCTTGAAAAACGAGAAGCAGAAATTTATCAGGAGTTAATAAAAAATGGAAAAACTACGTGAAAGAATAAAAGATAAAGAATGTATTATAGAAGTTTTTGGTTTAGGGTATGTAGGGTTTCCGTTAGCAGTTAGACTGGCTACAAACGGATTTAGAGTTATTGGCATAGATGTAAATCATCAACGTGTTAATAGATTAGAAAAAAATGAATTATTAGATTCAGAAATTACATTAAAAGATGAATTTATCAAGTGTAGAGAGAGAAATCTAACATTATCTGTAGAAAGTAGTAAAAATGAATTACAGAAAGTTGGTATAATTTGTGTTCCTACACCTATTCCAAGTGAAAAAATCAGCTCAGATATCTTTGTGAAAAAAGCAGTAAAAAGTTTCCTTGATAATGCAAAAAAAGGAGATTGTTTAATTTTAGAAAGTAGTATAGAAGTAGGAACTACAGAAAGAATGCAAAAATTGATAGAAGAATATGGTTTTAAAATTGGAGAAAGTTTAGGAATATCATTTTGTCCGGAAAGAATTGATCCATCAAATAAAGAATGGGGAATTGAAAATATTCCACGTGTAATTTATTGTTCTGATGATGCAACATTTGAAATTTCAAAGGAAATATACAATCATGTGAATAATGGAAATCTAATTAGAGTAGAACATCCCAAGATAGCAGAAGTCGTAAAATCTTTTGAAAATGCATTTAGATTGGTAAACATATCATTAGTAAATGAATTAGCCATACTATGTGATAATTTAGGTATTAGTGTAAAGAGTATAATTGATGCAGCATCCACAAAACCATTTGGATTTATGCCTCATTATCCAGGTGCAGGTGCAGGAGGACATTGCATTCCTAAGGATCCAAGGTTTTTGTTAGAATCAGCAAAAAAATTTCAAACTAATTTTATTACAATTGAAAATGCATTAAGTATCAATACAAATATGCCAAAATACATTGCATCTTCAATAAATGACAACATAGAAAAATCAAAATTAGAAAAATCAGTTCTAATTTGTGGTTTAAGTTATAAAACAAATGTTGAAGATATGAGAGATTCTGCTAGTTTTAAAATAATTAATGAATTAAAAATAAAAGGTTATCAAGTTTATGGTTACGATCCTTTTTTTAAAGATGAATCGATATCAAAATATCTAATTGAAAATAATTTAAAAGAGATTAATTTTATTCGATTAGAAGATATGGATGATGATTCATTAAGAAAAATTAGTTGTATATGTGTAGTACAACATCATGATTTAACAAAAAATAAACTAATCAGAATCTACAAAGAATCAAAAGTTCCATTAATTTATGATTGTCAAAATAAAATTGAAAAAATAGATGACTCAAATACAATTCTCAAATTTTTAGGTGCTTAAATTCAATAAAGAAATTTAATTTGCTCATCAAATTTTAATGAATCAATTTTTTTATACCAATAAATGGCTTGTAAAGCAAACATGGACGTCCAAGAATTAATTCGGTATCTTTTTTTCCATCCAAAAAATGATTTGTAATATTCTTCATAAAACCCTCCATGAATTTTACTAGATTGATGATTTGCTTGTAAAGACATTAAGAAGGTGAAAAGTTCATCGATTTTCTGCCTGTAATGGTTGTTTTCTTCTATTGAATTCACAAGAGAAATAATCCTAATTAATTGAGCAATTGGATAAGCTGCTTTTGAATGATGTTTTGAATTATACCATAATTGAATACTACCGTCATCTGAAATCTGTTTTAGGCACCAATTTAGAGCATTTTTAATTATTGTAAGATATTGATTATCCTTGGTGTAATAGTAACCAAAAGCAAGACCTTCCAAAGCATAGCTTAGAGTATGTAAATTAATAATTTTTGATTTTTCGTGTAATCTGATTGAACCATCAGAATTCTGATATTTTGATATGGAATCACATATGACTTTACCAGTATTGAAAAAATCTGAATCATCAAGATATTGATTTATTTGGAAAAATGGCATTGCTATTTTTACATGAAGACATCCTTTTTGTTTATACCAAACTGAATTATCTTGATCAGGAGTATTTGTTGTGATATCTTTATACGGAATTACTGTACCATCAGGCTCTAGGAATGTTGTAGTTAAATCTTTAAGCATTTTTTTTGCAAATAATAGATATTTTTCATTATGTGATAATTCATAATAATCTAACAAACCTTTTGCACAAATTGCCGTATCAAATGAATAAGATAAATTTGAAGTAGGAGAATTGTTTTTTATTCCTTGCACTAATGAATTGTGTTTATTATAAATAGAAATTAACCAATCAGATGAATATTTAGCATATTTTGTGTATTGAACATTATCTTCTATGCTATGTAAAAACTTTAAACTGCTTATAAAATAGCCAGTTATTTCAGGGTAAAGAAAACTATATTCATTTGATTGTTCATCAAAAAACGAATTAACTGCACCACGATTTTTTTCATCATCAGAGATAAATAATCCAGATGAAATCAACCAATTTTTTACTTCTTCAAATGACTTATTCAATTAGCATAACATTTTAGTGCTCCTTTAAAAGGATAAACATAGTGAATATACTTTTCATGGTTTTTCATTTTCCCCCAATTAGTGGTGGTGGGGTTGTAGTAATTGTTGAATTAGCAAATAAATTTGCAGAACTTGGACATAATGTAACTATTTTAGCACCAAATGTAGAATGGAATGGTGAAAAATATGAACCAAAATTAAACAAAAAAATAATTGTTAAAAAAATTGAAACACCTTCAAAATCAAATTTGAAAATTGCAGCAAGAAGATGTTTAGACAACATGAAAAAAAATGGAATCAAACTAGGTAAGGAAAATCGATATGATTTTGTATTTACTATTTTTCATCCGTTTCATTTAGTTCCAAAGGCGGCTGTTGCATGTGGAAAAGAGTTAGAAATTCCAGTTATAATTAAAGTTGATGATGCAATTTATCAAAAAGCTTCTGGATTGAAGAATTTACAAAGAAAAATTGAAAAAATATATAATTCTAAAACATTACAAAACGGAAATAAAATCCTTGTTCCAAATGAATATACAAAAAAATTAGTACATGAATATTATCATGTTAATTTGAATAAAATTTCAATCATTACAAATGGTACAGAAATTAGTAATTATAATAAAGCAAATTTAGATTCAGATCAAATAGTTTTTTCTGGAGCAATGTATCATCATAGAGGAATAGATGTGCTTCTAGACTCAGTTTCTAAAGTAAAAGAAAACATTCCTAACTCAAAATTTGTTTTATTAGGCGATGGTCCTGAAATGGAAGAATTGAAAAAAATTGCTGATAAAAAAGATATTTCAAAAAATGTGATTTTTAAAGGATGGGTAAATCGAATTGAAATTCCTAAATATTTATCTCAAAGCTCTATAGGAATAGGTCCATTAAGAGTTACAGATGTTACAAAACATGCATTACCCATCAAAATACTGGAATATATGGCAACAGGATTACCAATTTTAGCTATAAAAGATACACTTCCTGAAGATGTATTGAAAAATGATGTTAATGGATATTTTGTGACTAATTCAGATGAATTAAGTGAAAAAATTATCAAATTATTATCAAATAATAAATTAAGAGTAGAAATGGGAGAGAAATCAAAAGAAATGGTTTTAAAATTTGATTGGAAAAATATAGCAGAGGCAATAATTAAAGAATCTGAAAAAATTATTTCTTTGTCAAAATAAAGGAAGTGTCATTCATTTTTTTATTAGAGTAATTATATGCAATTAGTTTTATTATATTTTGTAATGGTTTTGGCCAAGTATAAAATTTGAATTTACCTAATTTTCCTTTTAATGCCATCATTTCATGTGGATTAAATTTTGTAACTTTAAAATTTCTAGCTTCAAAAATTTTTTTCCAATCATCAAATCTGTTTGTAAATACATCAACTTCAGATCTTCCTTCTTCACCTTCGTCAGGAGTCAAAAACCAAGCTATTCCATTATCTTTCAAAGTTCTGTATAGTTCACGAGAGAAAAAATCAATATCATGTATGTGTTCTACAGAATAAAAACTACCAATTACATCAAATTCTTTATCATTAAATGGAAATTCATCAGAATTTAGATTCACTTTAAACAATTTAGAACGAATTGATAAATCAGAATTATTTATTGCATATTCAGAACCGTCAATACCATACGCGTCTACACCCATATCATTTAATCCTTTAACAAGTTCACCATATGCACAACCTATATCTAAAAATGATTTGGGGTTAAATTTTTCAACTATAAATTCAGCACGTCTAATCCACATAGGAGGTCTAGATCTATTTGCAAAATATTTTTCATCATATAGTCGTTGTAAATCTTTATCATCATACATATCATCCATAGTTTTTACCTAACTTATTTGAATTAAAATGGATTATTAAATGATGTAGCATTAAAGATTCTTTTGTAAATGTTGAATAATTTTCTTGGCAGAATCTCCATTTCCATAGGGGGATTTTTTCTTAGGTATTAATGGATTTTTAGCTGTTTGAGTTAAAGATTTTAAAATAGTTTCATAATTTGTGCCTACCAATTTAGAAAAACCACCTAAAACAGATTCAGGTCTATCAGTAGTTTTACGTACTACAATGACTTTTTTTCTGATTGATGGGGCAGTTGCTTCTTCTTGAATTCCACCAGAATCAGTTACGATATAATGACAATTTTTCATCAGTTCTAACATTTCAAAATATCCAACAGAGTCAAACATTACAATATTTTTTGATAGTTTTAATTTTGTAATTAGATTAAATTCATGTAATCTTTTTTTTGTGCGTGGATGAACTACAAAAATAAATTTTTGTTTTGAATCAAGAATTGATTTAATAATTGATGATAAAATAAATTTATTATCTACATTTTCAGATCTATGTAAAGTTAACAATACATAACTATCATAATCTAAAATTAATTTTGAATGTTTTTTTGAAATTTTAGAAAATTGGTTTATTGCATCGATTACAGTATTTCCAGTAACAAAAATTTTTCCATGAACATTTTCTAAAACTAAATTTTGTTTAGCAACTTGAGTTGGTGCAAAAAGATAATCAGAAAAATTATCAACAATAATTCTATTATGCTCTTCTGGCATTCTCCAATCTTTACTACGTAATCCAGACTCAATATGAGATATAGGAATATTACATTTCAGAGAAGCAATTCCTGCTGCTAGAACAGTGTTTGTATCACCTTGAACTATTACATTTTCAGGTTTTTCTTTTTCCAAAAGATTAGACAATTTTTTAATCATTTCAGAAATTTGGAGATTTGGGTTTGTTTTAGGAATTTTCAAAGAATGAGTTGGTTTATCCATACCAAGTTGATCAATAAAACGCATACTCATATTATGATCATAGTGTTGACCACTAAATATTACAGATGTAGATTTTTTATTTAGCTGTTTAATTACGGGTGAAAGCTTAATGATTTCTGGTCGTGTGCCTAAAATTATAGCCAGTTTCATCTAATCTCAACAGCATTGTCATAAATATTATTATTGCTATGAAAAATTTTACGTATAATTTTTGATTATAATTATTACTATCAATATAGAACAAATTCATTAAGGTAATAATTTTAATATTTAATGTAAAAATGAAAATTCTATTTATTGCTCCAAGATATTCTGGTGGAATTGGTGGACATGCAGCTAGAGTAGCAGAAAAATTACAAGAATATGGGTTTGATGTAAAATTAATGCATGCACCACATCTTCCAATAAAGAAATTAAAAAATCCAAGTTTTGTACTATTAAGTTCATTAAAGGCAATAATTGGAAATGAAAGATATGATATTGTTCATGCATTCAATGTACCATCAGCATTTGCAATGAAATACACAAAATCAAAGAAAAAAGTTTTGTCCATTCATGGAATATATTCTGAACAAGTAAATGCACTACATTCTAAAACAATTGCTACTGCTGCAAAAATTACTGAGTCTAAAGTATTAGATTGGGCAGATAAGCTAACAACTGATTCTAAAATTGTTAAAAAAATGTACAAAGAAAAATTAAATGTTGATTTTGAATTTTTTTATGCTCCATTAGATATAAAAAAATTTTCAAAATTGAAAAATATAGAAAAAAAAGAAAAACAAGTAATATTCATTGGAAGAGATAGTTTTGAAAAAGGAATTGATATTCTTAAAAAAATAGAAACAAAAATTA
>Ga0222718_10001116_pt1 | contig 26861 bp, 42 predicted proteins | sample C33_27DmetaG_FD_165045 | JGI IMG/M metagenome (GOLD analysis project Ga0222718, IMG submission 165045) | Estuarine water microbial communities from San Francisco Bay, California, United States - C33_27D | ecosystem: Environmental > Aquatic > Marine > Unclassified | place: USA: California...
GGTCGAGTCGGCAGGGTAATTTTTTTGATAGTAAAAAAAGTTGATATTTATAGTCAGATGAAAAAAATATCGTATATAATTTATTCAGTTCAACATGCCATAGGTCATCAACCCAAATGGGAAAGAGAACTAATTGAATCAGATACTCATTTACAAGTGTACAAACTTTGGATGTCAAAGATGTCCTGCCCCACATTATGTAAAAAAACAGATGAACTGTATCACAATCGATTAAACTTCCTTAAAGGGTGGATTGGAAAAGAATAAAAAAAAGAATAGGAAACTTCATTCTTCAAATGGGAGAAGGAATTTATCAAGCTCGTTTAATGGGTTGGTTTCCGTATTAACATACACAAATGAATAAAACAATGAAACACATATTATATGTACTATGGGTACTTCTACTTACTTCCTGCTCGGTTGACGCACAGGAAATTGTAGAACCTGAAAGAAGGAATGAAGTTATCGTAGAAAATCCTGTATTTAAGGTTTGGTACTCTGAAGTGAAGGAACAACCCGTAAAATTGATTTATACCTCAACCAATCGAGTTAAGAATGTAGATAGGGGTTCAATGAACTTTTATACGGAGGATAATGTTTATACTTCAAACAATGCGGATTATTATCGTAATGTTTGGGATAAAGGTCATCTTGCTCCCGCTGCTACTTATTCGGATTCCATGGTGAATTTGAAGCAAACATTCTCATACTTAAACTGTGCTCTACAAAACCAATATCTAAATCGTGGTGAGTGGAGATTGTTAGAAGAAATGGAAAGAGAGTGGGATGATGAATCAAATCTAACTATTACTGTGGAATTGGTTTGGGATGAAGACTTTGAGATACTACCATCGGGTGGTCATGTACCAACGGATATGATAAAGCATATTTACTTTGAAAAAACTGGAAGTTGGAAATGCTTTGAGTTCGAAAATTCTAAACCAACAAAAGGTTGGGAAGAACACGAAGTTCAACACCAACATTAGAAAAAATAAAATAAAGGTTATATGATATTACAATTTTCTCCAATCCGAACTGGTTCTACACTCATTTATAATTTTATTAAACAATGTGATAGACCTGTATCTAAATTACATACCTTAGAGGGAGTTCAAAGTTGGGTGGTATCAACAATCCGACATCCTTACAATTCAATCATCTCTGCAATACTTCGTTTAGAAAAACCGATAGATTCGGAATCCTTAAAATATTGTACTATCGAATACCTAGGACAAGGAGGTAGAGATTTTCTAAAACTTCCTAATAAATCTATTGTTTTACGATACGAAGACTTTACTCAATATCCTTGGGATGCGTTTTCTTTTCTAAACCAAGAATTGGAGTTGGGTAAGACCCCTGAAGAATTGGAGAGTTTAGTCCAAGAACTTTCTTTAGACAATATGTTAAAGATACAATCCAAATATGAGAATTTTTTGACTTGGGATAAGGAAACTAAAATTCATGGAAATCATATTTCAAAATATAGAGGGAAAACAAATTGGAAAGAAATTTTAAGTTCTTCTCAGATAGAATATTTACAAACTTTCCCTGAGTTAAATCAAATTATAGAAAAATATTATCAATGATAACACCATTTTCTGTATTGGATACTCGAACCAAAGAATGGAAGAGAAAAAAAGAAGAGTGGATTGCTACCTACGGAATCCGTTCCGAGTTAGGTAGGGAGGATACCCAAAGTAAGACCCAATTTTGGGACTCCCCAACTAACGTTTCTGTTTTCGACCCCGTACTTTGTGAGTTAATGTACGATTGGTTTGTACCCAAAGGTGGAAAGATATTAGACCCATTCGCAGGAGGTTCTGTAAGAGGAATCGTAGCAGAGGAAATGGGTTTTTCTTATTTAGGGATTGAGTTATCCGAAACCCAAGTTCTTGCGAATAAAGAACAATCTCAAAAACCTAAATGGGTAATTGGAGATTCTGATAAAGAGATATTTGGATTAGATACTGATTATGATTTTGTATTTACCTGCCCTCCTTATTATGATTTAGAAGTTTATTCGGATTCTCCTTATGATTTATCTAATATGAGTGAATCACAATTTGATGCTAAGTTAGAAAGAATCATTTATAAGGCATTTACTAAGTTAAAACAAAATCGTTTCTTTGCCATCGTAGTAAGTGAAGTAAGAAATCCTTCAACGACTGAAAAATATTCAATTGGTAATTATAGGGGATTGGTACACAAAACTATTAATATGTGTGAACGACATGGATTAAAGTTTTACAACGACATGATTTTATTTAATTCTCAACATCAAGCATCGAGAGTGGGTAAAACTTATTTCGATAGAAACCGAAAGATACCATCAGTACATCAAAACATATTGGTATTCGTTAAAGGAAATCCTGATATTGCTACTGAAGAAATAAAAGGAGGAGAACCAATGTGTCAAGTAAATGGTACAAAATACTTGACTTTCAGACATGCTGCGATTTCAATTAATCCAAATAAGTTAGTAGCATCTGAAGTAACGAGAAGATGTATAAGTAGAAAATCAAAATATAAGGAATGGCAGATAATAGGAAACGAAACCAGACCTGAGATAAAATATGTTATAGGAGATATTCCATTTGAATCACCTCTACAAGTAGGTGAGGTAATTGAGGGGTTAACTGAATCACAATGTAGAAATTACTTTGAATCTAAATCAGGTAAATTTAGACATTGGAAAAGAGTTCAACCTAAAGATTGGAATATAAGTTATAAAGAAATGGAGGAATTATGGAACTTATCTGATAAAGCAGGTGGTATAAGTATTTACTCCGAGACTATCCAATGTGGTAGTAAAAAATTCATTTCAGTCAACGAGGCAGCAAAAGCATTGGGACTAAGTGGAGAACGAGTTAGACAAAAATTGAAGGATAATAATTATAAAGACTGGATATATTTGGATAATTCAAAATAATTTCGTATATTTGTAAAATTAAATTAAAATGATTGAAAAAAGCAGTGGACCTCAATTGAATTCTCTAAGAGATAATTACAATAGATTACAATCTAAGAGAGGAATCGCAAGTAAAACAAAGAAAGTTCAATGGGAATCTAAGAGAAGATTCTCTAACATCTAAAAATAAAAAATGAAAAAACTATTAGTTGTATTAAGTGTTTTATTAAGCACTCAAATTAATGCCCAAACAACTGATACTACAATCGTATTAGATGATGTAGTAATATCAGCAACTCGAAGTGAGATAAGTTTGGAGGATTCACCCGTACCAACGGAAGTGATTGGAAAGAAAGAGATTGAAGAACTCAATCTAATAACGATGCAAGATTTACTTAATCTAAAAGGATTTGTTGCACCAATGAAAAGTGGAGGTTTCCAATTAAGAGGATTATCTTCAGAGTATGTATTAGTAATGATTGATGGAGTTCCAATCGCAGGTAGAGAAAGTGGAGCATTGGATTTATCTAATATCAACCTTGCGAATGTGGAAAGAGTTGAAATCGTAAAAGGTTCAATGTCATCTCTATGGGGTAACCATGCAATTGGTGGTGTTATTAATATTATTACTAAGAAAGGTGGAGAACCTTCTTTAATGTTAAACGCACAGTATGGAACTAACAATTCATCTTTGATTGGTTTAACCTCAACAGTGGGTAAAGGAAAATTCAGAAACACATCTAAAATTACTCGTGGTGAATCTGATGGATTTGATATTGACCCTCTAACATATGGTCAAAGTGTTTTACCATTTTCTTTAACCAACATAACCAATAGAAGTACTTATGATGACGGAGTAAATCAATATTCAGTAGGACTTAGTTTGTTTGATAAAACATCTGAAGGTCAAACTGTAACTGAAACAAATACTCAAGGGCAGTTAGTTGAAGTAGATGAGAAAAACCAATCAAAAAATCTTATTATAGATTTGAACTATAAAAGAAGGTTTGGTAAATATGTAACTGAGATTAAATTATCGAACTCACATTTCGAAAACTCAAATAAATCTTCATTTGAATACTTTGGACAACCAGTTGAACAATTAGATGAGAGTGACCAAAACATTTTCCAACCAGAAATGATTAATTCTTATAATTGGAATGAGAAGAATCAAACTACATTTGGTTTTGGGTATAGAGGTCACGAATACAATACTGAAAGATATGGTGGTAACAAAGCATTAAATTCATCGTTTGGATATGTACAACATTATCTAAACTTAAAGAAATTAAACATTGTAGCAGGTGGTAGATACGATAACTATTCAGATTTCGGTTCTAACTTTTCACCAAAGGTATCTGCAACTTACAATTTAGGTAAGTTTAGATTAAGTTCATCAGTTGGATATGGTTTCAGAGTACCTGATTTCAGAACTCTATATATTAATTATGGTGGGTTTACTTCTGGTTATTATGTATTGGGTGCATATAACATTGAAGAACAAATCAACTTTTATTCTGACCAAAATCTAATTGCCTTCTTATCATATGGAATGGATGAGATTACACAACTAAAATCTGAAACTTCTATCTCTTATGATTTCGGAATATCGTATAAATTAGATAGTAAGAGTAAGATTGGTGTAAACTTCTTTCAAACTAACACAACTGATTTGATTGAATCAGTATTAGCAGGAATGTTTGTCAACCAAACTTTACTTTTTGGATACACAAATATATCAGAAGCAACATTTAAGGGTGTAGAACTAGAAACTCTTATCCAAAAGGATAGATTCAGATTTGATGGTTCGTATCAGTATTTAGAAACTGAGGCAAATCAAGCAGATGGAACTGAGTTCTTCCTTTCTGAAAGACCTACACACTTAATCAATCTAGCAACAACTTATACATTAAAGAATGGATTGACTGTAACTCTTAATGGAGTTCACAAATCAGAATACTTCTTTAGAGATGTTGATAGAAGTGGAACACAAGACCCAAGTGAATTTGTACCATCTCACACATTACTAAATACATTGATAAGTTCTCCAACCATTAAAGGTGTAAGAGTAGGTATTGGTGTTAACAATATTTTAGATTTTACTAATGTTGATTATCTAAAACAGCAAAATGGTAGAACTATATTTGGTAAGGTAACTTATAAATTTTAATATGTTAGAACATCAGAATAAACTATGGTGCTCTTGGGATGACATTACAACTATTATAAACTACTTAGTTGTAAGAATTCAAGATAAACAATTACCGATTGATTCAATTTATGGAATTCCAAGAGGTGGATTGATACCAGCAGTAATACTTTCTCATAAATTAAGTTTACCATTGGTTTCAACTCCAAACGAAAATACTTTGGTAGTAGATGATATTTCAGATAGTGGGTTAACTTTAGGTGAACACCATTTACATGGAGCAGTTCACACTGTAACATTACATATGAGAAAAGGTTCATCGTATGAACCAACTATCTATGGTAAGTTTATTGATTCTGAAAAATGGATAGTTTATCCTTGGGAGTTAGGAACTGCGAAAGAAATACAAGATTATAAATTAAAAAAAGAAAAAGTAAATAAATAAAAAAAATAAAATTATGGGGTTATTAAAAAAGATTAAAAAAGGTGCTAAGAAAGCTGGAGATTCAGTAAAGAAGGGAGCAACTTCAGCAGTAAACACAACAGTAAACACAACTACCAACGTTGCAAACACAGTAGCTAATGAAACTACTAACGCTGCAAATACAGTAGCTAATGAAACTACCAAAGCTGTAAACACAGTAGCTAAGGTAACATCAAACGTTTATACTGATTCTAAAAAAGCAGTTGTACATACAACTAATGTAGTAGCTAAAAATACTGAAGAAGCTGCAAAACAAGGATTGGATGTAGCATCTGATACTTGGAAAGAAGGTAGTGCACAAGCAATTGATTTTGCTAAAGATGGATTGGAAGTAATTGAAGATGTAGCAGAAGATATTAAAGAAGCTGCAGAGGATGTTGGAGAATGGTTAGATGAAAATGCTTGTTACATTGGGTTGAATATGGCATTAACAACTGGGTGTGTTGCATACTTCACACCAAAACCAGCACCAGCAGACCCTGGTACTGTAACTTCTACAACTATTAGTGGAACGATGGTAGCAGCAATGGCAACATTAGGACAGAAAGCTGCCATAATGCTTGTATCCAAAGAGATTGGTAAATTGTTAGCTGATGGTATATTCTTAATACCAGGTGTAAAGGGAAAATGTGATAAAGAGTTATTAACAAAAGTACTTACTAATGTTGTAGGTAAAGCAAATCCAATATATGCTACCGCAGCATTATCAACACCAGCTGGTGTGGGGTTATTTGTAGGTTCAGTAGTATCACCTATCGTAGCAACATTGATTTGTGAAGGATTAGTACCAAACGGATTTTCTAAATTAGATGCGTAACGAAATACAAGATTATAAATTAAAAAAAGAATAATATATGAAGATTTTAGTGACAGGAGGAAACGGATTTATCGGTTCTAATTTAATTAAAAGATTACTATCTGAAGGACACGAGGTAGTTTCTTTAGATGACCTTTCAACTGGTTTGAAGGAATATGAGATTGAAGGATGTAATTATGTTTATGGAGATATTGAAGAACTATTGTATTGGAAAGGTGAATCATTTGATTTATGTTATCACTTAGCAGCATTAGCAAGAATACAACCATCATTCGATGACCCAATGGAAACTTTCAGAGTAGATACACAAGGTGTATTGATTGTTGCTGAATGGGCAAGACAAAATAATGTGAAGGTTGTATATAGTGGTTCATCATCTAAATGGTGTAATCCAGAAACTTCACCTTATGCAACTTGTAAAAAATTAGGTGAAGATATTCTCAAAATGTATCGAACTTCTTATGGTTGTGATTTTGAGATTGCAAGATTCTACAATGTATATGGACCAAATGAGTTAGTTGATGGAGAATGGGCAGCAGTAATTGGAATTTGGAGAAAACAAATCGAAGAAGGTAAACCAATTACTATTATTTCAGATGGTGAACAAAGAAGAGATTTCACTTATGTAGATGATATTTGTGATGCACTTTACAAAATTGGAATGGAAGATAAGAAACACGAAGATGCTTGGGAGTTGGGAACGGGTATGAATTACTCAATCAACGAAGTATTTGGATTTTTCCAAGAATCATTTGGTGATTTAGAAAAAGTACATTTGCCTGATGTACCTGGTAATTATCGACAAACTCTTAGGGAGAATGATGATACATTAGAAAGATTGGGATGGGCTCCAAAAGACCGATTAAGAGATTATATTTTATCACTTAATCGTTAAAATGAGGATTAGCGGATAAGATATTATCCACAAAATAAATAAATGAATACAAACAAACAACAAAACAAAATTGAATTATTATACAAATATGGAGTAATTTATTTCGGAACGGCATGTATGATGTTATCACCCTTTGTAATAGATATGTGGGTTGGTAAAGTTGGAATGTTATTAGGATTGATATTAATAACCATACAAACACAAAAAACAAAACAATATAACCTATCCTTACTGAATTTAGTAGGTATGGTTGGTTATTCTTATTCACTTATAAAGAGTTTATTATGAAAAAGTTATTTTTATTATTATTAATTTTACCTTTATTTGGATTCACACCAGAATGGGGTAAAGTAGGACATAGAACAGTTGGTGAGATTGCACAAAGACACTTAACACCAGAAGCAACATCCGCAGTATTTGAATTATTGGATGGTGAATCACTTTCATCGGCATCAACTTGGGCTGATGAAATGAGAAGTAATCCTGATTTTGATATCTACTCAAATTGGCATTATGTAAACTTACCATTAGATAAAAATTATGGTGAGGTTGAACATAAAGATAAGAATGTAGTTAAGATGATTAATGCAGCAATTCCTATTTTGAAATCACCAATGGCAGATAAGGATGTAAAGCAATTTTGGTTAAAGTATTTAATTCATATGGTAGGTGATATTCACCAACCACTTCACACAGGTAGAGAAGAAGATTGGGGAGGTAACAAAATTAAAGTTTACTTCAAAGGTAGAAAAGGTTCTGAAAATGAAACCAACTTACATGATTTATGGGATGCTGGACTGATTGATGATTTTAAGATGTCTCATTCAGATTTTTCTACTCATTTAATTAACAAATATGGTTCGATGTCTATTGAACAAAGAACTGCAATAGATTGGGCAAATGAATCACATCAATTCGTACCAAAGATATATGAAACAAAAGAAGGTTCATATCTTTCATACGATTACGTTTATGAGAATTTTCCAATTGTGGAACAACGGTTATATGAGGCAGGAATCAGATTGGCAAATCTATTAAACGATATATTTAGTGAGTAAAGTAATTAATTTATTTGGAGGACCAGGAATAGGTAAATCCTCAATAGCATCAGGTATAACATATAAACTAAAGAAAAATCACATCACTTGTGATAACCCATATGAGTTCCCAAAATTATTGGCATGGGATGAAAATCACTCAGCAATTGCTGACCAACTCTATGTTTTAGCAAATCAACATAGAGGGATTGTTAAGAGTTATGGTAAAGTAGACTACATTGTATTGGACTCACCAATTTTACTTTCACTAACTTATAGAAGTTATTATAAAAATAATGATTATCCTGCGTCTTTGTATGGAGAATCTTTTGACAAAATGTTATTAGATGTTTTTAACAAATATGATAATATTAATATTGTTCTAAAAAGAACTGATGGAAATCATAATGAAAATGAAAGATATCAAAACTTAGAAGAATCTATTGACTTAGATATATCAATAGAAAATAGTTTAATCAAAAACAATATACCTTACCATTTAGTAAAAGTTGGTGAGAACACGGTTGATGAAATATTGACCATAATTAATCATGGTAACTGAGAAGTATCATAAAGAAATAAAAAGATATAGAATCCTATCTCGTTCACTATTGGACTTTTAGCTCAGTTGGTTAGAGCACCGCACTCATAATGCGTAGGTCGATGGTTCGAGTCCATCAAGGTCCACCTAAATTTCAAACACTTTCTATGGAAGAAGCAGTTCAAACTATTCAAAGACTAACACACAAAAAAATAAATTAAAAAAAATTTGGTATTGTCAAATATTTTTCTTATATTAGGGTATAATTGTAAAAATCCTAAGATATGAGTAAAGTAATTGGAACAAAGTACGGAATTGAGATTACCAAACCTTGGAATCAAAAAATGTACGATTGGAACGAATTAGTTGCAAAACTAATTAAAATTGATTTGTATAATAAATTAGAAGAGTTCTATAAAAAAGGTGATAGAACTGGTATGAACAAAATTGCTAATTCATTCGGACCTTCTTATGGTGAAGGTTATGATGTTGATGCAGTATTCGATGGTGTATTTGATGACATTACACAACTTCAGAATTATCAAATCAATGAAGAGTTAGAATGGTTAGTAAAAGATGGGTTAATTAAAAAACCTGAATTTGAATTTGTAGGATATGATAAGTAAACTTAAAGAAGATTGGAAAAAAGACCCTATACTAAAAAAATGGTATGGAGTTAATTGTACAACCAAAGGTACTGATTGTAAATGTACTGATGGTGACCACTTAGTAGAACTATGGGAACAAGATAGTTGTGTAAGGGGAAGAATAGACACAGTTGTTTGTACAACTTGTGATTCAATTAAAACATTTAGTATAGTAAGATGAAAACAATAATAATTTATTTCGGATTGTATCTTTTAATTACAGGATTGTTTGTATATTATACACTTTTAGATGCACCCATATGTGATGAAAATGGTAACATAATTGAAGATTCAAAATTAGAAAAATGGAAAAAGAAATTAAAAAAGAGAAAAAAGTAAGACAGTATAGAAGTAGGCAAGGTAGAAGTGATAGACAATATCAATCCAATATGAAAGTTATGACTTATGGTTGTGGAACATTTATCGTAGGGTTGGTTATTTATGGAATATTCAAAGCAGCTGTAACTATATTCTTATAATGGGTAACTTAAATAGACAGTTACCTGTTGTGGTGGTTCACAAAGGACCTCGTAAAAACTCTAAAGTACATTTAGAGGTCTTTGAAAATACCAGAGTTGATGATATTATATCAACAACAAAAAGGAAACCTCTGATACCAAAGGAAAATGAAATATTAGACTTGGGTGTTGGTGATAGTTTCATTGAAAAATATAAAAAGAAACATAAATTAAAATAAGGCTATCTATAATGAAGAACTTAATTGTAGTTGGACATCCTAATCAGAAATCCTTTTGTTATAATGGTATTATGAAAACCATTAAAAGAGAGTTACAAAAGCACGATGAAGAAATTGAAATCATTGATTTATACAGAGACTCATTTGCAAGACCGAGAACTGATTTGATTAAGAAGTACCAAGAATTGGTAACTTGGTCTGAAAGGATATATTTTGTATCACCAGTTTGGTGGTTCAGATTAACACCAAGAATGGAAGTATTCTTTGATGAAGTATTTACACCAGGATTTGCATACAACTTTGTTAACATTACAAAACTATATGCATATCCTAAACCATATTTGAAAGATAAGAAGGTTAGAACTTATATTACACATGGAGCACCATCTCTACCTGTTAGAATTTTATATCTCAACTCAGTCAAGTTGAGATTGGTATTGGGTGTGTTTACTTTTGTATTTGGTTGGAAGTTAAGTAGATGGAGAAAAACAAAACAATTCTGGTCAGTACCATTTGTATCTGATGAAAAACGTAGAAAATATTTACAAAAAGTAAAAAAAGATATTAGAAAAGACTTAAAATTTGAAATATAATGGAATTTGTAGATAAAATTTATATCATATCATTAGAGAAACACTCTATTAGAAAAGAAATAATTACTGCGGACTTAGACTCAGCAGGATTTGATAGTTCTAAAATAGAATGGATTAATGCTATTGATGGAAATACAATAGATATTGGTAAATCTATCGAAGACAAAAAAATAGATACTACATTCAAAGACCCTAGTGGGGTTTTAACTAAATCAATTTATGGATGTGCTATGTCTCATAATATGGTTTATAAAAAGTTTTTAGAACTACCTGATGATAAGATTGCTTTAGTATTGGAAGATGATGCATCGGTAACTCATACATTGTTAAGACTTTTACTTACAAAATCATTTGGTTATACCACTTTGATGAAAGAAATAGATGAAGTAAATTGGGATGTTTTGTTAATGGGTGGACAAGAGCAACGAATTGAAATTAGTCCATCAAGTAAATTTACTATTAAACCAGCAAAGAAATATCCTAGAACATTTGCTGCTCATTCTTATTTAATAACAAAAACAGGTGCTGAAAAACTACTTGAAAGTAATGAATGTATTCAGTTTGCAGCAGATGTAAATATTTATTGTTCAGATGTAAGATTGTATTGTACTCCAATTTCCTATTTTACACAAAAAGTAGGAACTTTTGAAAAGTACACACTCACTAGACTTGATAAAGAATTTGGAATGTTTTTAATGGTACATGATGGCAACCTTGCTTTAGGTGAAGAAATAATTTCATCTACTACATATGGGGATTTTTCATTTGAGGAAACTGATAATATCAGTCTTTACAGAACTACTTCACTTTCTATGAAATTAGATGTAGATTCTGTAAATTGGGATTCTTTTATCGCACCAAATGGAGATGAAGTTGAAAATTGGGCAAACATAAAATTAAAAAATGAGTAATATAGAAAAACAATATCAAGGTATCTTACGAAAGTTGGTACTTTATGGAAAAGAAAAAGGAGATAGAACTGGAACTGGTACACTATCTTACTTCGGAGACCAAATCAGACACAATATGCAAGATGGATTCCCATTACTAACCACAAAGAAGATGGCAGTTAAAACTATGATGACTGAATTGAAGTGGTTTCTAAAGGGAGATACTAACATCAAATACTTAGTTGATAACAATTGTCATATTTGGGATGGTGATGCTTACAAAGCATATCCACATAAAGATGAACTTAATCAAAAAGAGTTTATTCAACAAATCAAAATCGATGATGAGTTTGCTAAGAAGTGGGGTGAGTTAGGACCTATCTATGGTAAACAGTGGAGACATTGGTTTGGATATGATAGTGATATTAACTCATATTATATAGACCAAATTTCAGAACTAATTGAAAACATTAAAAAGAATCCTGATAGTAGAAGGTTGATGGTCTCAGCATGGAATGTTGGTGAACTTAATAAAGTAGTATTACCACCTTGTCATTATGGATTCCAATGTTATGTTCAAGATGGTAAACTATCTCTAATGTGGAATCAACGTTCAGTAGATACATTCTTAGGATTACCATTTAATATTGCAAGTTATGGAACACTACTCCTTTTATTATGTGAGGAGACAGGGTTACAACCTGGTGAACTGATTGGAAACTTAGGTGATGTACATTTATATAAGAATCACATTCAACAAGCAAAAGAACAAATTGTAAGAGAACCATTTCCACTACCTAAGATTAGATTAAAATCGGTAGATGTATTAAATGGTGAATGGGATTATTCTATAATTGATTATGAACATCATCCAACAATTAAAGCACCATTATCTAATTAATATGAAAACTCTTAGAAAAATATGGAATCACTTACTATGGTTAGAAGAACAACGAATCAAATGTGCTATTAAATCAGGTAGTGCAGGGCCCTTAATGTAATAAATTATGAAACGATTAAAGAAAATTAAAAAACTATTAAAAGGTTATTTCAATCTTATGATAGATGGATGGAACCCAACAAAACTGAAATAATTGTAGAAATAACAAACTTATGAAAAAATTCAAAAGAAGTAAATTAAATAGAAAGTTAGCAGGCATTTGTGGTGGATTAGGAAACTACTTTGATACAGACCCACTCCTTTGGAGATTATTGTTTGTACTATTGTTTTTTATACCATCAGTACCAATTTTTATTCTATACATAATCACAACTTTAATCACAAAATCAGAATGAAACCATTAAAAGAAGCAACGCACGATAAACACAAAGAGGCAGAACGAATGCCATTCAATGTTAAGATGTTCAAAGGAGAACTGAAACCAGATGAGTATGGTTGGTATCTACGTTCTCAATTAGAGATTTTCCAAACATTGGAAAATAATTTTAAGTTTCCACATGAGGGACTAAAGAGAACAGAAGTAGTTTTAGATGACTTAAAACATTTAGGTATTTACGAACTAACACCAGATTTATCAACAAGAGAGTATAGTACTTACCTAAAAGAATTATCTCAAGAAGATGCTAATGCACATATTTATCTAAATTACTTAGCAATTATGTTTGGTGGACAGATGATGAAAAAGAATACACCAGGTCAAGGTAAAATGTATGACTTTGATAATATGAGAGAGTGTATGGAATCTGTAAGAAAAATTCAAAAAGATGAATGGGCAGATGAAGTAAATAAAGGATTTGATTTTATGATTGAGATATTTAGAAACTTAGAAAAATGTATTATAAAAGATGTATAAATTAAAAGATAGAATATTTCATCATTCAGAAAAGTTCAAAGCATTAATTGAACAACAAGAAGGTGTAGAGTTAATGGAAACTGATGATTATGGTTGGGAAAATTATCGTTATGAAAATGATAGGTTTAGACTTGCTCATGTTGAAAGATATTCTCATATGGGATTGGAGGTTGTACATATAACTTGTTTCCCAAGAGAATGTTCTAAAATGCCTATGTTCGGATTTGATGTAGTTGGATATCAAAATGATGAAAAGGAAATGTCTAAGATTAGTGGAGTGTTTATGGATTGGTCACCAGTTATGTATGAAGAGAAGTGGCATGATACCCAATGGAACAAAGATAGAAAGTTACCAGTTTGGGCAACTGTATTCTCAAAAGATTTCATAGCAGTAAGACCTACTGAAGATGAATATGAAAAAATATTTGAAGTTGGATTCGATGCATTTGAAAGATGGTTAGATAAATTAAACTCAGATGAGGATTTAACGGATAATATAAGTGATATTGAGGAGATTATTAAGAATCAAAACACTTATTGTGAACATCAAGCATCTAATAAAAGAACTTTTGGAGCACTAAAAGCAAATATTGGAGAGGAAAGGGCAAAGTATTTCATGACAGAAGTACTCTTTCCAAAGATTAAAACTGACAATTTGTCATAATTTGGAATTGTGGAATAAATTTCGTATATTAGTAGAATATGTTTGAAGCAGAAGATATTAAAACAGTAGAAGGGTTTAGAAAACTCTTCGGAGAACCTAAACAAGGAATGTTGATGGATTTGTCAGCAGAATTTATTGATTCATATCATAGATATGGAACTGACCCATTTGAATTAGTTGATGGATTCGGTTTAGATTGGGTTAAACTAATTATGGATTATAATGAGGATATTGAAGAGTACGAGTTATGTGCTATCTTCAGAGATTTAATAAATGATTATATAAAAACAAAAACAAAAGTAAAATAAGTTTATGGCAAATAATGGTAAACCCTTAGCAGATAGGGTTCTTCTTAAATTAGAAGAAGTATCTGAATCAAAATCAAGTGGTGGAATTATACTTAACTCATCCACCCAAACCGTTCAAACTGCAGAAGTAGTTGAAGTATCTGATGGATTTATTGGACAAAACGGTCAACGAATTAAATTAAGTGTAAGTAAAGGTGATAAAGTTTTCATCAACAACGGAGCAGGACAAAAGATTCGTTTAGATGGAACGGATTATTATTTAGTAAGAGAATCAGAAATTTTAATGGTAATATAAGTTATGGAGAATAAACAAATCAAATTTTCATCCAGTTCAAGACAAGCTCTTAAAGCTGGATTAGATACTTTAGCAGATGCAGTTAAAGTAACATTAGGACCTGCTGGTAGAAATGTTCTACTACAAAAGGGTAACGGAGCACATATCACCAAAGATGGTGTGAGTGTAGCAAAAGAAATCCAATTAGAAAATCCATTTATGAATATGGGAGTTCAATTAGTAAAAGAAGTATCACAAAAAACTGCTGATGAGGCAGGAGATGGTACAACTACTGCAACAGTTCTTGCTCAATCTATTGCTGAAAAAGGATTCGAAATGGTTGAAGGTGGTGCTAATCCAATATTTCTTAAAAGAGGTATGGATAAAGCAGTTGAGGTTGTAGTAGATGAACTTAACAAACAATCAATCAAAGTTGGAGATAAAGTAGAACAAATTGCTACTATCTCAGCAAATGGTGATGAGAACATTGGTAAACTTATTGCTGATGCATTTGATAAAGTTGGTAAAGATGGTGTAATTACTGTTGAAGAAGCAAAGGGTATGGAAACCTATATGGAAGTTGTAGATGGTATGCAATTTGACAAAGGTTATCTTTCAACACACTTTGCTAACAATCAAGAAAAGATGCAAGCAGAATTAGAAAATCCATACATCTTATTATATGATGGTAGGATTTCTAATATGAATGATATCCTTAAATTATTAGAAGGGGTAGCACAATCATCAAAACCATTAGTTATTATTGCTGATGATGTTGAGGGTGAAGTATTGGGAACATTAGTTGTAAATAAATTAAGAGGTTCTCTAAATGTATGTGCAATTAAAGCACCTGCTTTTGGTGATAGAAAGAAAGAAATGATGAGAGATATCGCAGTTGTAACTGGTGGTACTTTTATTACATCAGAAGTTGGACATAAATTAGAAGATGTTACATTAGATATGTTAGGTGTAGCAGAAAAGATTGTAGTTACAAAGGATAATACTACAATTGTAAATGGAGCAGGAACTGCAGAAGAAATAGGTGATAGAGTTAATTCTATCAAGAGTCAAATTGAATCATCTCAATCAGATTATGAAAGAGAAAAGATGCATGAAAGACTAGCAAAACTTTCTGGAGGAGTTTCAGTTCTTTATATTGGAGCAGGTTCTGAAGTAGAACTTAAAGAAAAAAAGGATAGAGTTGATGATGCACTTCAAGCAACCAAAGCAGCAATCGAAGAAGGTGTTGTAGAGGGTGGTGGTATTGCATTATTAAGAACCATTAAATCACTAGTTAATGTAGATGTTAAAGATGGTTCTGATGAACAATTGGGTGTAGAAGTAATCTCTCAATCCTTAAAAGCACCCATTACTCAGATTTTAGAAAATGCAGGAATTGACTCTAAGTCAGTTGTTGACTCTCTTTTACTTGAAGAGGGAAAAGGTTACAATGCTAAAACTGGGGAATTTGTTAATATGATTGCGGATGGAGTTATTGACCCTAAGAAAGTCACAAGAACTGCTATCCAAAATGCAGCATCGGTTGTGGGTATGATTTTGACTACTGAATGTATGGTAGTGGATAAACCAAATGAAAAAGAAGATGTACAACCAAAACAAATGTTAATGGGGTAATTCGTGATTCTCGAATTACGAATTGAAAGGGGGAGACGGTTGGTTTCCCCTTTTTTTTATGTTAAAAATTCACAAATGTCTACAATTTCTTAACAATACATATACTTATATATAAGGAGGATATTTTTAGAAATCGAAAAATTAAGAAGTAGAATCGCAAGATTAGAAGAAAAAATTACCTCAATTTAACACACAAAACTTCATAATTGTTTTATTTAATATATTAAAGACCCTACTTCGGTAGGGTTTTTTATTTTATTTCCATATTTATTTTTGGAATTCCGATGTTTTTGAGAAGGAGGAAGTTATATCTAAATTAACTAAAACAAAGGAGACAACTATGGACTTGTTAAATAAACTTGGCAATTGGGCCAAACAATTAACAGAAGTAGGTGTGACCTTAATCGGATTTGGAATTGTCCTTGAAATTTTATTCAAGGGAGTTGAGATTCCATTTTGGCCTAACATTTCGGTAGTAGAAAATATTATGGGAATTTTAGGTGGATTAAGTAATGAAGGACTTATTGGACTAGTAGGTGCTTTTATTTTGTATCACATCCTGAAGAAAAAAGATTACTAGGAAGTAGTAACTTTAGGTAAGAAATAGCTATTAAAACCCTCACATGAATTTGTGGGGGTTTTTTATTATATTTATATTTATATTAAAGAGAAAGTTTTATGAGAACAATCATTTTAATACTTTTAGGATTCTTATTAACTTCATGTGGAGCAAGTTATCAGTTATCCACTATAAATCACGACCCAGTTTACATAGATGATGTAAGGGTTGATGTTATTGAGAATGAAATGCAACTTGATTGGAAGTTAAGAACTGATAGTAAGTTCAGATGGGATTTTTCTCAGTATGCTTCTACTCAAAGTTTAAGATGGCACTATGATTTCTATTATGATAATAGAATGTGGAGAAGTCCATTTAGAAGCCCATTTGATTTCTATTGGAACTCAAATGATTTTTGGTGGCATTGGGGAAGTAACAATTACTTTATGTACAGTCATTGGAATAGATTTGGATTGTATGGATACAATCGATGGTCACCATTTGGATATGATAGATGGGGATACAATAACAGTTGGGGTTGGAATGGATATGGATATGGATTCAACGATTGGGTTTGGAGAAATAGAATGAATGATATTGCTTATCATAACAAAAAGAGAACCAATACTGCATACATAAATGGTAGGAGAGGTTCTAACGTAGTTGTAACACCAAATGGGGGTAGTAGTAGAGGAAACGATGTAATAATCAGAAATAGGGGTAGAAACAACAATGTGAACATCTCTGAAGATGTAAGAAGATATAAGGATAAAATTATAGTTCGAAAAAACATAGATGACATCACAAGAGATTTGAATAACGGAAGAAAGGTAAGAACATATGAAAATCCCAATAGAATTAGGAACAATAATAACAACAACATTAACAGAAGTAATATTAACAACAATAGACCTTCAAGAAATTATAATGTACCAAGACCTAATAACAATATAAGGAGAACACCTCCACCAACAAGAGTTTCACCACCTGTTAGAAGTAATATCAGTAGAGGAAATTCAAATACTGGTAGGAGTAGTTCGAGTGTAATTAGAGGAAAAAATGAGTAATCTAAAACTTAAAATACCGAATGATGTCATCAAGATACATAAACTATTCAAAAAGAATGGTAAAAAACTTTATGTAGTTGGTGGAGCAATCAGAGATGCTATCTTAGGTAAATCACCTAAAGATTTTGATTTAACAACTGATGCTAAACCAGAGGAAGTTGAAAAGATAGCAAAGGATAATGGTATATCATCTAAACCTATTGGAAAAGCATTTGGTGTTGTTTCACTTTTTATTAACAAAGTGGAATATGAAATAGCAACATTCAGAAAAGATATAGGAAAAGGTAGGAGACCTACATCAGTTGATTATACTGATATTCAAGGTGATGTTAAAAGAAGAGATTTAACTGTAAACGCATTGTTCTATGATATTGGTAGAAAAGAAATTGTAGATTTAGTTGGTGGTATCGAAGATTTGAAGAAGAAAAAAATCAGAACAGTTGGTAAAGCAAAAGAAAGATTTGATGAAGACCCATTAAGAAAACTAAGAGCATTAAGATTTTGGACAAGATTGGGTGGTACATTAGATAAAGAATTATTAGATGCTTTACAAAATGACCCATCAATAAAAGGAGTTAGTGGTGAAAGAATTAGAGATGAGTTTTTGAAATCAATCAAATCATCAAAAAATACAAAAGAGTATATGGAGATGAATGATAAAATTGGATTCACATCTCAGATACTTCCAAACCTAAAAATATCAAAACCATATCCTAAAACAAATGACCACATTTTATTCTTAGCATGGATATTAAGAAAAAACTCACCAATTGTATTGGGTAAAATTCTAAATAAGATAAACTATACAAAAAAAGAAGTACAAGAAATTGTTTTTCTAAATACACTTCAAGAATTCAAACCTGAGAATATTACTGTTTATAAGAAAATGCAAGATAACGCAGATGATAACAGAATAATTACCTTTGGTAAAATGATTGGAAAAGATATGAACAAGTTTGTTAAATATAAACTATCAGTAACTTTCAATGATGTACCAAAAGACCTCAAAGGACCACAAATTGGATTGTGGATGAAAAATAAAGAAAAGGAAGTTTATCTAAACGAGGGTTTGAAAGAAATGGGAATCACCGATTTCAAATCACTCTTTCAGAAAATGCCATCTGAATTACAAAAAAGAGTGTATAACTTAAAGAACTTTGGACAAAGGTTAGATAAACATAGTGAAGGTAATGTACTTAAACATACTATTATGGTTGTTAATCGTTCAATCAAAGATGATGATATTGATATTGCAATCGCAGCAATGTTTCATGATATAGGAAAAGATGAAACTGCTGGTATTCATCCAAAGAAAGGACACATTACACACTTTGGACATGAAAAGGTATCTGCTAATTTGGTTAAGAAATATAGAGATTGGATTAAATCAGTTGGTGGTAATCCTGCTAATGTTTATTACATTGTAAAGAATCATATGAGATTCAAACAGTTGGATAATATGAGAATCCAAAAGGTAATGAAGTTAAAAGCATTCAGAGCATTTGATAAGTTGGGTAAATTCTCTAAACATGATAGAGGTGGGTTAGGTGAACTGTACTCTAATCCAATTTGTCCAAGAAATCCTGGTGAATCTGATGAAGAGTATAAACATAGATGTTCACTATTGATGGGTCCAGCAGTTTTAATGAATGCTCCATATCATATACAAGGTGAAGCACTAACACCTGCTCAAAAGTTGGCAAGAAAAAGAAAGATGGCAGGTAAACAAAGACAGATTCAGAGAAAGAGACAAAGAGCAATGCTTCGTAAGAAAGGATATAAACAACTTATGAAAAAGGCACAAAAAGCAGCATATAAAGATGTATTTGAATTCTTTCGTAAAAAATTATTTCCTGAGATTCCAAAATCCGAATTAACAATTATTCAGAAAAAATTAATTGCAAAGAAAACTCTGAAAAAGAAAGGTAAAGTACTGAAACGAGCAAGATTTATCTACTTACCAAAATTTAGAGAAATAGAAAAGAATAAATTTCAAAAGAAAGCAGACAACATTAACGATGAAAAATAAACCAGAAGAACAATCAACCGGATTTCAGAAACTACTTCTATCTATGATGAATAGAAGATGGTTGATGACCTTAGTTGTATTAGTTACCTTTATGGCAATAGCGATTGGTATTCTAATATCAATTCACATAGGTAGTGAAGTTAGTGGTGAGTGGAAAGAATTATTACTATTATTGTTAGGAGCATTAATAGGTTCATATGGAAAAATAATAGATTATTGGTTCTCTGATACTGACAAGGATAAAATGTTAGTTCAAAAAATGGATGAGGAAGATGGAGAATCATTATCAAACACAAATTAAATAAAGATTATGGCAAATGAGTTATATAACGAGATAAAAGGAAAATGTTCGTAAACTGGTCGTAGAATAAAGAGGCTAGTACATAGAAGACCCAACCCCGTAAGGTTGGGTTTTTTTATGCCTTAATTTTAACAAAACTTTAACATTTTTCATTTGGATATGTCAAACATTTTTAGTAAGTTTGTTATGTAATTAATTAAAACCTTAAAACCGATAAAATATGAAAAACTTAGACAAAAACACTTCAGTAGATTTATTAGTTCAAGAAGATAACTTTAGATGGTTATTGTGTAATGGAACTAAATTCAAGCAAGAACTACAATCTTGGGAATCTAAAGACCAAATGATGTGGATTACTTTTGCAGATAACAATTTTGAAAACAAATGGTTCAGATTAGAAACTGAAGATTTGGGTTGGATTGAATGGAATGAAGATAATTCAAACTTAATCATGGATATTTGTAGAGAAGAATTCTCTAATGAGAAATGGGGAATTTCTAATACTTCACAAATGTTAATGGGTAATGCAATGAGAGATAACCTTTAATAAAATATAAAACCTTAAAACTTAAAATTATGAAAATAAATTACAACAAAATTACAAACGTAGAAATTGAAGATGTACATATGTACGATTATCCTGATTTTTGTGATGCATTCATTTCTTATGCTGATTATGGTGATGAACCTATGACTGATGAAATGATTGATTATCTAAACGATAATGATGATGGATACATCAACGAAACCATTTTTTCTAATCAACTTTATTAGTAAAATTTATTAAAAAAAGTTGATGAAAAATTTGGTAGTCTCAAATATATTTCGTATATTAGTTTTGTAATTGAGAGTGAGAGTTAAACCATTAAAACCTTAAAACTATATGAACATTAAACAATTTTATTTAGATAATTATCCAACTGATGAGTTGGGAGTTGAACTTAAAGATGACACAACCTTTACAGGTTTGCTAAATGAACTATTTACTAAGAATGACATCTATGGATACATTGGTGTTGGGGATAGTATCATTAGAGAAAGATTATTTATGGAACTTTCAGAGATACTGAGTTGTTCTTATGATTATGTGTATGACTTATGGTTAAATAATTAATATGAAATTAGAAACTATACAAAATATTGTTGAAGAAGTTTACCCAAAGATTGAAAAACACTATGGGTTATCAAAATTCTCTCCAGAGTGTACTCCTTACATAGAATATGAAACTTCTATCTATGGAAGATTAGCAGGTGAAGAAGATGATGGTACAATGGGTGAGGAAACTCCTCATGCTGAGTTTGATAGAATGGATAACTCAATTGTTATTTATTATCCAAAGATGGAAAGTAAAGAACACATTGTTCAGACATTGGTTCATGAATATCAACACTATCTACAATCACCATCTTGGATGAAAAGATATTATGATATGGGTTATCATTATGGAAATCACCCATACGAAGTTGCTGCTTACAAAGAAGAAGAAAATTATACTAAATTTATATAAACCTTAAAACTTAAAACATGATTAAATCAATTAAAAGTAAACTATTAACTTACCTATTCAAAGATTGGGTAATGAATGAAACCGATTTAGAAACACTAAAAGTTTCCAAACAATTTATTAGAAAAAGAGAAATAGAAATCACAGGTCATGTGCCGGTTTTAGGTTTTAGACATCACCTTCAAAACGAAGATTAAATAGATGTTAAGAAAAATCCTACCTGTTGGTAACGACCTCTATGTTGTTAAACGAAGGTTTAAGATAGAGAACTTTGAAAAAATTCTAAATCACTTTGGTGCTCAAAAAGTTTGTGATGCATATCATTGTGAAACTGTACTTAGAGGTGGGGATGGATATTTCTATCTTTGTGATAGAGTAGATGATGCAAAAATAATTGAAAAATAATTACCAAAAAATTTGGTAGTCTCAATTCTTTTTTGTATATTAGTATTGTAATTGAGTTGGGGTTGAAACCCCAAAAAGTAAAACCTTAAAACAAATAAAATTATGACTTATTCAGAATTAAAAAACCTTTCGATTGAACAACTACGAGAGTTAAACTCTAAAGTAATCGAAGTAATCAAAATTAAAAAAAGTGAAATTGCATTTGACATAAAAAATGAAATTTATGTTGGTGCTAATGTTTCAGTAAATCACCCAAGACTTAGTGGTAAACAATGTAGAGTTAACAAAATCAATAGAACTAAAGCAGTTGTTGAAGTTCTAAATGGTAAAGGACTTTCTTATGGAATTCCTGAATCTTACAATGTTCCACTTAGTATGTTAAACTTAAACTCTTAAATTATGGGAAGATATAAAACCTACAAAATAGACAAATCACCAACTGAAAAATTTCCTGATATGGTTACCATTTCGAAAAAGATAAAAGGTAACATAATGGAAAAGAAGTTCATATCTCAAGAAAAAGCAATGGTATGGATTGAGGCAATCGCAGCAGAAACTTTAATTACTAGAGGTGCTAAAAAAGTAAAAGGTGAACTAAGTTCAATTGGTATAGTAAAAGATACTGCATGGTAGAGTATGACCCAAATAATCCTTTGTCTGATGAAGAGTTGGATAAACTAGGTAAAGAAGATTTTGATAAGTTTTTAGAGTACTTAGATTCTAAAACTGCTTACATGAAACAATTTACCAAACCCCTAAGTTCTTATCACACAAAAAGATTTGCAGCATTAGATGCAGCAAGTAAAGGTAAGGAGTTATCAGATAAAGAACTTAAATTTGCAAAGGAAATTGGGAAAAAGAATGAACAAGAAGTATTTGATAAAATCAAAGACAGATTCGAGGAAATGGAAAAAGATAATCCAAAGTACAAAGATGAGGGAATCAAAAATATAAAAACTAATAGGTCTCAATGGTTCGATTAGTAAGTTGGATTCGTAACCTATTCAACCCAACCGAAAAGGTAAGGCATTTTGAAGGGTTACAATCTGATAACATTTGGACTTGTTCTAAATGTTCTGCTTGGAACTCACCTTATAGAATGTATTGTGGAAATTGTAAAACTAAAGTGAATGAAAAATAGTTGGTATTATAGAGAAATGGGTTCTCGAAACAAAAAGACAGGTAAGTTGTCTTACTACAATGTAAGAATAACTGATTACAAGATTGATGATTGTGAATGTCCAGCAAGGTCATTTCGTTCTTATTCACCTTGTAAACACATGAAAAGATTACACGAAAAATTAACACATTTAAGTATATAAATTATGGGAGTAGATATTTCAGGAATTAAACCGATAGTTCGTTCAGAACAACCTCAATCACCAGATTGGGAAACTGTATCAGATAAACAAAAAGATACTTACTTTGAAAAAAGTGATAATTGGCATAAGGAAAACCCAGGTGTTTACTTTAGAAGTAATTGGTGGGGTTGGAGACCTATTGTTCAACTTTGTGAAACAGTAGATAACATCTATGGATTAGGAATTAATTTCAATGGATGGGGTTCTAATGATGGTGAAGGTTTGGGAACTCAAGAAGAGTGTAATAAACTTGCTGAGGCATTAGAAAGATTTACATCTAAGATTGATTGGGTTGATGATGAAGATTGGATGGGTATCTTTACTGAATGTTGGAGTACGTTAGAAGGTGGTTTCGTTGATAATAGTGAAAAAGAAATTAAGGAACTAAATTCACAATACAAATATGGTGATGTGATTAGAGAAGTAATTATGTTACCAAGTGGTAAAGTTGTAGAACCTGCTCACAAAACTTATAAATGTAGAATAGATAATTTCATTAATTTCTTAAAAGAATGTGGAGGATTCTGTATTTATTAATAAACTTTATTATGCAAAAACTAACATACATTATTACAGAGGGAGAAAGAACTTACGGAATGGAGTTCATAACCGATAGAACCCCATCGTTTACTGAAAATCAATATATGAGACATAGAGCAAATTGTACTATGAATTTAATTGGTGAAGAACCAACTGAAGAAACTCAAGGTCAGTCAAACGAGTTTGAAATTTAATTTGATTTTTTTTCAAATTAATTTGGAATAACCAAATATATTTCGTATATTTGTGATGTTCTTTGAAATACAATATAACGGATACTGAATACCACGGTGGTGGAATAGGTAGACACGAGAGACTTAAAATCTCTTGAGCAGTAATGCTCGTGTGGGTTCGATTCCCACCCGTGGTACTTGGTATCCGTAAAACAATATAAGGAGAGGGGAGAATGAGACCCTTTGATGGTTTGTACCCCCATCGTATGAGTATTCATTCACTAAGGGTAGCAATAGAGGATTACACATCACAACTCATACAAAAAGGTTCGGCTACGAAGAGTAGGTAGCCCCTCTCCAACATATAGACTGCACCCATAGCTCAATTGGATAGAGCAACGCACTTCTAATGCGTAGGTTACAGGTTCGACTCCTGTTGGGTGTACTGGTGAACACAACTTAGTTGTTAGTAACCGAACATTAAAATAAAGTGTAGGTGGAATAAACCTACACAATGAAGAGGGAAGGTTGAGGAAAACGTAAAATCCTTGTGTTCTGCAGACACCATAAGGTTGGGCCGAAACTGAGTTAATGAGGAAAAAACATCGACGGGTGTTCTCATAAGGGTAGCTTCCTTCATCTTCATTTTAGGAAGATTGGCAGAGTGGTCGAATGCGGCAGTCTTGAAAACTGTTGAACTGCAAGGTTCCGTAGGTTCGAATCCTACATCTTCCGCAAACTATCGTTCATTGAAATATTAACATTAAAAATTAAAAATTAAAAATTATGGAAACATTTGATATTATTTTAGGTGCATTTCTGTCTATTGGTATATTCCTTTTGGGGTATTCGGCAGTGGGTGTATTTACAGGTAAAAAAAGAATCGATGAATTGGATAATTACATCGAAGTAACTGATAATAGAGTTACAGAATTAGAAAGAGAAGTAAGTTATAGAATTGACCAAGAAGTTAATAATCTAAATACTTACATAAGAGATACTGAAAGAGATTTATATTCTCAGATGGATTCTCGATTGGATAAATTAGAAAATAAATTTAAGAACCAAATTTCATCTGGTGTGGAAGTTAAAGAAGCACTTATGGAAATACAAGTTCTGAAAAATAAATTAGATGAGTTCATTGGAACTTATCAAAATCAATAATTAAACAATAATGAACGATAGTTAACTTATTATGAAGAAGAAGAGTAGATACGTTGAAAAAGTGGATTGGGATGACATGACCCAAGGTGAAGCATCACATCATATCGGAAAGAAGATGACCGAGAAGGTTCAGAAATCTAAGAAAGATTTCAAAAGAAAACCAAAACACAAAAACCAAGAAAGGTTTGATGATTTTGGTTACTATCCCGATGGGGATATGTAGGTTTAGTTCCCATCGTCTAACGGTTAGGACATTAGGTTTTCATCCTAAAAATCGGAGTTCGATTCTCCGTGGGAATACTAATATTGAAGACACAAGATACTTATATAAAAGGTTGTAATAAATGGTAATATTTTTCAAAAACTATAAGAGGTCAGATAGGACACTCTTATCCATCCAAAGTGTTAAACACTTATTTCCTAATTTAGAAATTAATTGTCTTTTTCTATTCGATGAAAAACCATCAGAATACAATGATGTGTTGCCACAATTTACTAAATTAGGAGTCAATATTTACTTTGACAAAAAAACTTACAACTTCGGAAACCCATCAGCAGTTGGTTCAAAATACAATGGATTTTATTTTACTGAAGGAGTGAATAAAATGCATAAACTTTGTTTGGATTATGAAATCCGAGGAAAAGTTTTAATGATTGATGAAGACCACTTCTTTACAACGGGTGAAACTATTAAATACTTACTAGAAAATGAGTTTGACCTTGCAGTTGGTAAATGGACTTCACCAGGTCCTAATAGACCACCATTTGAACCAAACGCAAGTATTATATGTTTGAAACCACATAACATGGTTGACATATTTCCAATTCCAGCACGAGAAGAATTTGTTGAAATTCTTTGGGGTTGGGAACTGATTGAAAAATCTAAAAAATTAGGAAGAAATATTATCCAAATACCAACAAGAGTTGAATCAAACTTTTTTGGAGATGGGGTACATACAAATGATATAGAAGTAATAAAACAAGAACTTACAAAACACAACATACCTTATGAGTAAAATATTGTATACTGGTGGAACATTTGATTTGTTTCACTATGGACACACAAACTTTCTAAGACAATGTTCTAAGTTAGCAGATAAAATAGTAGTTTCTCTGAACACTGATGAGTTTATCCAAGAGTATAAAGGTAAAACTCCTATAATGACTTATGCGGAAAGAGAACAATCACTAAGAGACTGTAAGTATGTTCACAATGTTGTACCTAACTCAGGTGGAGCAGATAGTAAACCTACTATATCACAAGTAAACCCAGATATCATTGCGATAGGAACTGATTGGGCAAAGAAAGACTACTATAAACAAATGCAATTTACTCAAGAATGGTTAGATGATAACGATATCTTATTAGTATATCTTGCATATACCGAAGGAATTAGTACAACC
>Ga0222718_10001118_pt1 | contig 26853 bp, 28 predicted proteins | sample C33_27DmetaG_FD_165045 | JGI IMG/M metagenome (GOLD analysis project Ga0222718, IMG submission 165045) | Estuarine water microbial communities from San Francisco Bay, California, United States - C33_27D | ecosystem: Environmental > Aquatic > Marine > Unclassified | place: USA: California...
AAGGCTGTAGAGCTTGCGGAAGAGATTGGAGGGCGGGCGATTCGGTTTGACGAGTGGGATCAGGAGCTGGTCAAGGTCGACATCATTATTAGCTCCACGGCGGCACCGCATCATGTCGTCACGTCGCATACTCTAACGCCTTCCCTAAGGCGACGCAGGGGGCGCCCCTTGTTCCTGATTGACCTTTCGTTACCACGGGATATCGCTCCAGAAGTGAAACATCTCGAAAGTGTCTATGTCCACGATCTCGATGCCTTGCAACGTTTGGCCGAGGCGGGGAAAGAGCGCCGACGGGAGCAGTTGGAGACCTGCTATGCCGTGGTTGATCAGCACGTGAGCGAGTTTTACACCCAAGTTTTACTCCAAACTCGGCCGCCTCAAGTAGGGGCTGATTCTGGTGATATGAATGATCCACTGACAAACGCATGAGCAAAGAGAAACTTATCCTAGGTACTCGTGGAAGCGATCTCGCTCTGACCCAAACGCGCATGGTCGAGGCAATCTTGAAAGCGGCCCACCCTGCCTTGGAATGCGAGACCAAAATCATCTCCACGATCGGTGATGAGCGTCAGGACCTGAAGTTGACGGAGTTTGCCAAGGAGCAGATTGTCGATAAGGGCATCTTCACTAAGGAATTGGAGGTGGCTTTAGCTGCAGGGGAGGTGGATGTGGCGGTGCACAGTTTGAAAGATGTGCCTACTCAACTGGACGTGGAATTTAAGCTCGAAGCGGTTCTGCCACGCGAGGATACTCGTGACGCCCTCTTAACCAAGTCAGCCTGCACGACATTAGCGGAGCTACCCAAGAGCGCGAACCTCGCGACGAGCAGTGTGCGGCGTCATGCGCAACTTCAATGGCTACGCGCTGATCTTCAGATCGAAGAGATTCGTGGGAATGTTCCGACCCGAATAGGCAAGCTACTGCAGAATCCTTCGCTCGATGGCCTACTCTTGGCACTGGCAGGATTGAGACGTCTTGGTTATATCAGTGAAGGCGAGACTGAATTTGGATATGAAGGGCAAACAATTTATGTGAGTCCGTTAGCGCCGCCGGACTTCCTTCCAGCATGTGGTCAGGGTGCCATTGCCCTCGAGACTCGGGCTGCGGATGCGGGGACCGATGCCATCCTTGCATTGATCAATGACGCGGATACCTATGTCCGTATCGATGCTGAACGAATGATCCTCGACCGCTTGCAAGCGGGCTGCCACACGCCTGTGGGTGTGGACACGTGGCTTAATGGCGAGGAAATGTCGATTCATCTTCGGGTGTTTGACGAAAACGATTTGACGGCGACTCCTAAAGAAGCGCGCGTTTCAGGATCACGGAGCGATGTGGTGGCGCTGGTGGATCAAGTCATGGACTCTCTCGAATGAAGAAGAACGGTATTTGTTATCTAGTTGGTGCTGGCCCCGGGGATGTCGGTCTAGCCACCTTGCGTGCCAAGGAGTGCATCGAGGAAGCCGATGTGCTCGTTTATGATTATCTTAGTAATCCGGAGATGTTGCGCTGGGCAAAGCGTGATGCCGAACTGATCTATGCGGGTAAGAAAGCCAGGGATCACACCCTGACTCAGGATGAGATCAATGCCTTGCTCATAGAGAAGGTCAAAGAAGGGAAGGTCGTCACGCGCTTGAAAGGCGGTGATCCCATGATCTTTGGTCGTGGTGGTGAGGAAGCGGAGGATTTGGTCAACGAGGGCCTGGCCTTTGAGATTGTGCCAGGGATTAGTTCGACCATTGGTGGCCCGGCCTACGCGGGTATTCCGGTCACTCACCGAGCATGCAATGCGCAGCTGACCATCTTTACGGGGCATGAAGACCCTACCAAGAAAGAGTCTAGCATAGATTATGCGGCCATTGGAAAAACGCCGGGCACGCGAGTCATGCTCATGGGGGTACAGCGTCTTGGCAAGATCACGGATGCCATGTTGGCAGGTGGAGTTTCACCAGAGGAGCCAGTGGCGCTGATTCGGTGGGCGACAACGGGACAACAGAAGACCTTGGTGGGCACGGTCAGCAACATTGCCGAGAAAGTGTTGGCATCAGGTTTCAAGGCGCCAGCAGTGGCTGTGTTTGGTGAGGTCGTCCGTTATCATGACAAGATCAATTGGTTTGAGAACCGACCGCTCTTTGGTAAACGCATTGTGGTCACGCGTACACGCAAGCAAGCGGGGGAACTCAGTCGTCGCCTGCGATTGTTAGGTGCAGATGTGTATGAATTGCCTACGATCAGGATTGATCCTCCGAAGGATATGTTGGCCTTTGGTGAGCTCGTCAGAGATGCGCATACCTACGATTGGCTTATCTTCACAAGTCCAAATGCAGTGGAGGCCTTCTTCGAAGTCTTTTACAAGGTCTACAAAGATGCGCGCTCGATCGGTGGGGTGCGTATTGCGGTGGTCGGTCCAGGGACGGCCAAGAAGCTGAAAGAATTTCATCTGACGGTGGATCTCATGCCTGAGGTTCATGTTGCTGAAGCGCTCGTAGAGGCTTTCAAGAAAGAGGGTTCCGTCGAGCACCTGAAGATGCTTTGGGTTCGAGCCGAGACGACGCGTGAAGTCGTCGGAGAGGAACTGAGCAAGATGGGGGCGATACTTGATGAGGCCATCGCTTACCGCACTGTGAAAGAAACCGAAGACATTTCAGGAGCACGTGCTCGCTTTGAAGAAGAGGGCGCCGATTTGATCACCTTCACGAGTGCCTCGACTGTTGATTGCTTCATGGATCTCGAACTTCCTATTCCAAAGGATTTGAAAGTTGCTAGTATCGGGCCGATCACGACGGAGTCCGTTGAGCGCAATGGCCTTGAGGTGGACATTGATGCGGAAGTCTACTCCATTCCCGGTCTGATTGATGCGATTCTGGATAGCAAAGAGCTGTTCGGAAAGTAGCTCCAGCATCCTGCCAGAGTTCACGACTTAGATGTCCTTGGTGCCTTAGACTTTAGCTAGAAAGGTTTTTCAGCAATGGCTAGCAACACCTGGAAGTTCGGTTTCTCTTCTTCTTTATGAACGATCGCAACTTCTGGACTGACAAAGTTAGAAGTTTCGAGGAAGCCTAACAATTCTATTTCGGAAAAGCCTAACCAAAGATCCGCATAGAGCTCGCGTGCGTCCTCGAACTGGTGCTTGAGGAGGTCAAGGATGACGATGCGACCGCCTGGTTTGAGAATGCGGTAGGCAGCATCGACAGCCCGTTGTGGCTTGGCTGCATGATGGAGCGCTTGAGAGAAGAAGGCGACATCGACCGTCTCGTCGTCAATTGGTGGGGCCATGAGATCGCCCAATCGATATTCTAAGTTGAGAAAGCCATGCTCCTTGGCAAGGCCAGCTCCGTAATCGACCATCTTCTCCGAGTTGTCGATGGCGATGACGTGCTTGGCCTTCTGAGCGAGGAGTTGAGAGAACGTGCCTTCGCCAGCCCCGAGATCAGCGATGACCATCGGCGGCATGAGTTTGAGGAGCATTTCAGCCAGCCCTTTCCATGATCTTCCAGGACAGTAATGGCGGCCGAACTTGCCAGCGAGTTCATTGAAGTAGAGACGCGCTTTGTCCTGTCTCTTGCTGAGGACGAGTGAAAGCGCTCTGGTGTCGTCGGCAATCTCATCGATTTCTGAAGCCGCAACCGTTACGACGGTCCACAGCTGGTCTGTCTCGATATTCCCAGTCTTCTCCAGGGGCTGAGCGTCATAGATGCTGTGCTTCCCCGAACGCCGATCGGTGACTAAACCGGCTTGTTTGAGCTGGGCTAGCTGCGTGGAAATGCGGCTTTGGCCCATACAGAGAATCTCCTGGAGTTCTACGACTGAAAGCTCTTCCTCTCGGAGGAGCGACAGAATGCGGATCCGGGTGGGATCGGCGATGATTCGCAGCGATTTAACGATTGACGGCATGAGGGCGCTACCTATGTATCAACATATCAAGATTTGTAAATATGTTCTCTGGAAACCGGGGGGCATCTTCTTTTTATCTACATCAATCCCATGGCCAACCGCACCATCTTTAGCTCCGAATCTGTCACTGAGGGTCATCCCGACAAGGTGTCCGACACCATTAGTGACTACGTTGTCGACAAATGTTTTGAGAATGATCCCGCCAGCCGAGTCGCTTGTGAGACCCTGGTCAAGGACAACTTAGTAGTGCTCGCAGGAGAGATCACGACGAAGTCCTATTTCAACTACCACGACGTCGTGGCCGAGGCCATCCGAGAGATCGGTTACACGAATGATGACTGCATGTTCCACGCAGACACCTTCATGTTCGTCAATGCGCTCAGTCAGCAGTCGCCTGACATCGCTCAGGGAGTGGACGCCGCTGCTGCCGATGGCAAAGACACGGCCGAGCAAGGCGCAGGCGACCAGGGACTGATGTTCGGTTATGCTTGCACGGAGACGCCGCAACTCATGCCTGCTCCGATTGTTTATTCCCATCAGTTAGGCCGCGAACTCACACGTCTTCGTAAGGATGGAGAGCTCGAATGGCTTCGTCCCGATTCCAAAACGCAGGTTTCCTGTGAATATGAAGGTGACAAGCTCCTGCGTGTTTCCGCTGTGGTCGTCTCGACACAACATGCGGAGGGAGTCTCCCACGGTGAAATCAAGTCCTCTCTTAGCGAGCAGCTTATCAACAAGGTTCTTCCAGAGGACAAGATTGATTCGAACACCGAGATTCTCATCAACCCGACTGGCAAATTCGTCATCGGTGGCCCTCAGGGTGATTGTGGACTTACGGGGCGGAAGATCATTGTCGATACTTACGGTGGCATGGGCCGCCACGGTGGCGGTGCCTTCTCTGGAAAAGACCCGAGTAAAGTAGACCGTTCGGCGGCCTATATGTGCCGCTGGGTGGCAAAGAATGTCGTGGCCGCTGGTTTGGCGGATCGCTGTGAACTCCAAGTGGCTTATGCGATTGGTTACCCGAATCCAGTTAGCGTGAGTGTGAACACCTTTAGTACGGGTAATGTCTCTGATGAGAAGATTGTCGATGCGGTGAATGCCGTCTTTTCCTTTAAGCCAGCCGAAATCGTGAGCCAACTGAACCTTCTGCGTCCGATCTATCGTGAAACGACGAACTACGGCCATTTCGGTCGGGAGGACAATACGGATGCCCTTACTTGGGAGAAGAAGGACAAGGTTGATGACCTCAAGAAGGCTGCTGGCGTCTAACCGGTCTTACTGCTTTTACCCTAACTAATTTATATATATGAGCGTACCTGAAAACAACGACTACAAAGTCGCTGACCTATCCCTGGCCGATTTCGGTCGTAAAGAGATTGAAATTGCCGAGCAGGAGATGCCTGGCCTCATCGCGATTCGCGAGAAGTATGCGGCAGACAAGCCTCTCCAAGGCGTTCGGATCATGGGCTCATTGCACATGACGATCCAAACGGCCGTTCTCATCGAAACCCTAATGGATCTCGGTGCCGATATCCGCTGGTGTAGCTGTAATATCTTCTCCACCCAAGACCATGCGGCGGCAGCAATCGCCCAAGCGGGCGTGCCTGTCTTCGCTTGGAAAGGCGAGACCCTGGAAGAATACTGGTGGTGCACGGAACGCGCGCTGAGTTTCCCGGGCGGTCTCGGTCCTCAGTTGATCGTCGACGACGGTGGCGATGCTACCTTGCTCATTCACAAAGGCTACGAGCTCGAGAACGGTTCCGACTGGGTCAACGGCAAAGCTGATAGTCACGAGGAGAGTGTCATCAAAGATTTGCTGAAAGAGATTCACGGGGAAACGCCGAAGCGGTGGCACGGTGTGGTCAGCGAGTGGAAAGGCGTTTCTGAAGAGACGACCACGGGCGTTCATCGTCTCTATCAAATGGTCGAAGCGGGCGGCTTGCTCATTCCGGCTATCAACGTGAACGATTCGGTCACCAAATCAAAGTTCGACAATCTCTACGGTTGCCGCGAATCCCTCATCGACGGCATCAAGCGTGCTACTGATGTGATGATCGCTGGCAAGGTGGCGGTCATCTGTGGTTACGGTGATGTTGGCAAAGGCTGTGCTCAAGCCATGGGTGGTATGGGTGCCCAAGTGGTCGTGACCGAGATCGATCCGATCTGCGCGCTGCAAGCTGCTATGGAAGGCTTCCGTGTTATGCCTGTTGAGGACACGCTTGGTTGGGCGGACATCTACGTGACCACCACTGGTAATAAAGACATCATCCGCATCGATCACATGGCGAAGATGAAAGATCAGGCCACAGTGTGTAACATCGGCCACTTCGACAACGAGATTCAGATTGATGCCCTTGAGAAATATGACGGTATTAAGAAGGTCAACATCAAGCCCCAGGTGGATCGTTATGAGTTCCCCGAAGGTCACAGCATCTTCATGCTAGCCGAAGGCCGACTCGTGAACCTCGGTTGTGCCACTGGCCATCCAAGCTTCGTCATGTCGAACAGCTTTGCCAATCAAGTGTTAGCACAGCTCGATCTCTGGAAAAACAAGGACGTCTACGAAAACAAAGTGTATCTCATTGCCAAGAACCTCGACGAAGAGGTTGCACGGCTTCACCTTGAGAAGATTGGTGCCAAGCTCACAGTCCTCACAGACGAACAAGCTGACTACATCGGTGTGTCTTCGGAAGGTCCTTACAAGCCTGAGCATTACCGCTACTAGGCAACGATTTTACCCGAAAGGCTACAGCAACAAAGCCGTCGTGCGACCAGTTCGCGCGGCGGCTTTGTTGCTGCTAGTCTGCGTTGACGGAGACGAGCGAACAAACTAGGCTAGAAGTATGGGTCGTGAACGAAGTCCGTTGAGCTGGCGTTTCTATCTATTGGGGGCGTTGCTAGTTGTTTGTAGCTCGAGCTCTGTGCAGGCTCAGTCGGGTAAACTAGCAGGCTACTGGGAAACACCACGTTTGGCTCGTTTGGACCGGTCATTCTTTATGTCGATATTAGCCTAACAGAGATCAGTCTGAGGCTAGAAACGGAGGGGTCTCAGGATGGCATCCCACCGTTTGAACTGACCGCGCCACTGCGCAACACTGGTGGCTCCGCGAAGATCGCTGGCCATCCAGAACTTGGCAATGTGGACGGCTCGATCACCTTATTGGGCGATATCGATATCAAGCACGACGAAGTGCCCAACGAGCGGATCATGGCAGGGTCGGCCGCGGGTAAATTCGATTTCGAGAAGTTAACGTTAACCTTGGATTATCGAATCCGTTTCAGGACGGGCACCCCTGAGGATCAACTTGTCGAGGGTGTCGATTTCTCACTCGGAACAGTGAGCGCGTCGACAGTCGTTGAGCCAAGGTTCCAATATATCTACCCACGCCCGATGGGAGATGACCTCAAGACACTGACGGTTGGAAAGGATGGAAGTGGTGACGTGCTTGTCATTGCGGGGGGCATACTCTGATCGGACATTCCGACGAGAGCTTTCGAGAAACCACGTTTCCGGCAGAGGTGCGATTGCGATCCTTTCTCGGGGTGGCTTATGACGGTTCTGGATGGGCAGCGTTCGGCGACTGGGGTCAAACCTTTCGGTCAGCCGATGGGATCCGATGGGAGGAGTCTGGACGGTTGCCAGAAGACGCCGATTACCTGGATATCGCGCCGGGAGCCGAGCCTGGCAGGTTCACCTTTGTGGGAATGAAAGGTCGTATCGGCGAGTATGTACTCGGAAGTTGGGGCGATGCACTCACGCCAGCGGTGCAATGGATCGTGCCTGGTGAGCCCGATCTACACCGCGCGATCGCAGCAGGCGGTCACGTCTATGTTGGCGGTACCGCGGGCACGATTGTTCGTTGGCAAGGCAGTGCGGCGAGTGCCGAGGTGGAGATGATCCCTGGCGCCGAGACGGTCGCTGATCTTGCGCTAGGGGAAACGCTGCTGGTGGCAACGACGGTCACCACAGGTACCACCACCGGTCTCACCTACAAGCGCACGCGTGATGGCGGTGCATGGGAACCCGCTGGCGTCGCGAAGAACCTTCTTTCTGTCGTCTACAACACGACGACCTCGAAGTTTCTCCTCGCCGGGCCCGATGGCTTCTATTCTATCCATGGTGACGATTTAGGGGAACCTGAGATAACGCGTTTCACTTTCTGGTCTCAGCTTCGAGCGGTTGCCACAGGTGACTATTTCTATGCCACTGGTTCCAGTGGTAGCTTTGCAAGGATCGCTGCCGACGGAATTGTAACGGAATTTCACGAGCGCCTCTTTGAATGGCCCTTTTATGACATGGCGTGCGTGGCCGATCAGCTCCTTATATTCTCTCGCTTTGGTCGCGTCTTTAGCTCGGCCAATTTCGCGAACAGCTTCAAGGAACAAACAATCTTCACTGGCTTCACCTCTCCGAGTCCGAGAACAAGTGTGAATCTGCCGGACGGAAGGTTGCTGCTGTTCACAGATGAGCGACCTGCGGGCGCCTTAACGAGTGATGGCCTTACTTGGGAAACGATCAATGATGCAGGCCTAATCTTGGCGGTGTCGCTACGACAAGGAGACTCAACGGTGCTGACGACGACGCCGGAGAATCCTCAGGTCTTCGAGTCCTTCGGCCGAGATTTTTTTTAATCCCGTGGTCTCCATCGTGGCGGCACAGGAGCGCTTCCTCTGAGGTGGGAAGAGTTTTCAGACGAGCTTGGATGGCAGGACGTGGACGACCATCCCGGGGAGTGAGACCCAGGGGAATTTCATCACGGTCTACTATGATAAAGTCCGAGGATTCGGCCTCGCTGGCACAAGTACTGGACGTCTCTATCGAAGTGCCTACCCTTTTGATTCGGCGGTCGAAGTCCTCTCCCCGGTGACTTCCGAAATTGTCGACATGACGGCTGCAGGAGACGGGCGCATCGCGCTTCATACTGAGGATGGAAAGATCGCCCTGACCAGTGGCGGCGACTTTCAGCTGTTTGATCAAGTCGATGGCTCCTTTTTTGGTCTCTATTATGATGAAGTCAGTAAAAGCCTCTTTGCCCATGGGGAAGATGGTGTGCTCGCGCGTTATCAGATCGGGCCCTTGAATTTACCGCTGACTGGGTGGGAGAATTGGAGAGCGGAACACTTAAAACACACCTAAATTAACAGAACGATCTGTTTGGTCCATGTCCGCTTTCTTGGGGGAACTCCACTAAGGCACTAAGGGTTGTTGTTCGTTGCAGTTCATCATCACTGATTCCGCTCGCTGGTCGTTCTCTCCTTCCGTGTGGAGTATTTAACAAATTGCCGACGACGATTTAAAGCCAGTATTTGTGCTAACTCATGCTCGGCATGAGGCGGTGCTATTGCCGGTCATGGAGTTCCTTCTGGTGAAGGAAGCGCCACCAATGGGGTACGAGGAAGATAGCGGTGATCATCGTGATGAGGATACCGATGGCGCAGAGTTGGCCTAACTGAGGCAGGCCTCCGTAGCGTGCGGACATGAGTGAGCCGAAACCGACCGCGGTCGTGGTGCCGCAGAGCATGAGCGCCCGACCAATGTTAGCGCGGATGGCGGCGACGTTTCCGTGAGTACGGCGCAGGGCTAGAATGACGTGAATGCTGTAGTCAAGCCCGAGACCCAAGAGCAAGGGGATGGCTCCGATGTTGACGACGTTCCAGTCGAGTTTGATCAGGCGCATGACAGCCATGAGGGCTGCTGCGCTCGAACCTAACAAGATAATTGAGAGGCAGACGCCCTTGATGGAGCGGAAGACGATCGCGAGGAGGACGAGCAGTATGATCACGGTAGGGATCACCACTTGTTTGATGTCATGAAGAAGAACTGGCCGAATCTCTGGGCCGAGAAACTCCCAGCCGATGGGTCGGAATCCCACCTCGTTTAATTCGGCGATGGTCCCGAGCGGTAGGGTGAAGTGTCCTTCTTGCATGCGCACAAACCCAATGGCAAGGCGCTGAGTGGGGGTGGCGACCATGAGCCGGTCCAAGATCCACCGGCTCGAAGGTTCTTCGACTTGGAAGGCTTGGTCGCTTTGAAGGAACGTGCGCCAGGCCCTGAAGGCGCGTTTCGTTAGCGTGAGAGCTTCATCGGTGAACTCTTCGTTCTCTGCCTGAGAGATGACGGAAGGCTCGGCTGCTATGATCTGCTCTAGCATGGCACGATTAGATTCGTGGTAGTCAACATGCGGCCAAAGACGTGCTGGAATCATGACGCTCTCAGCTTCTGGGGACCGGTCAAGAATGGTTCGGCCATTCTTGAAAATTTCTAACATCTCAGCATCGGAGGCGGCGTCCGCCATTAGGGTCAGGGTTCGACCATCCCCACCAAGTCGTTTCGTGATATTGTAATACAGCTCTACGGAGGCCTGGCGCTGGTCCGGGCGGAGCTTTTCAGGGTCTGAATTCAACGGTGGGAATCCTTGAAGTAAGAGGGCTGAAGCTGTGATGGCAAAGAGCGCCAAGGTTCCCCAGCGACCAATGGCAACCGAGCTGAGCCACGGTTTGGTGGGAGATGAAAGGGGGCTGCTAGTGCAGCCGAGTCTCCCCAAGGCACTAGCATAGGGAAAGATCATCATGAAGGCCCCGACGCACACGCCGATAGCGACCATAGTACCTAACTGAGCTGCGCCGGGCATGATGCTGCGATTCAAAGCGAGGAAGACGCAAGCGGTGGTCAAGGCCGCCCAACCAATGCAACGTCCAAACAGCCTGCGCAGAGTCCGGGGATCTTTCCCGGAGCAGCAAGATTCTTGATAGATCACGAAGCCGTAGTCGACAGCAATTCCCATGAGGATGGCGGCGAAGCCGACGGCCATGGCGCTGAGTTCTGGGTAGATCATCTGACCGATCAATAGGGTAACGACGAAGGTGATGTAGAGTGAAACTAGCAGAAGAATTAGGGGGAGAATTCGCCGGTAGAGTATTCCAAAGAGCATGGCGACAAAGGTCAGGGTGATGAGCACGGAAACCATGAGATCTTTCCGCAAGGCGTTGGTGACCTCGGTCATGTAGATCTTGCGTCCAGTGAGTTGAACAACGGTTCCATCCGAGAGATCAGGATACGCGGTCCTCCAATCATCGATGGCACTGAACACCGCTTTTTGCCAGGCAACGACGTCCTCGCCTCCCTTGAGATTGGTTGTAGGTACTGCTAGGATAATGCGCAATTCTCCGTCGTCAGAAACGAATCCTAACTTAGTGGCGTCTTCCAATTGGAAGGTGCTAGCGTCGTCTCCGAAGTCGGACAGGTTGAGAGGGTCATGCGAGACGCGGGTGACGTCTTTCATGTCCATTGAGTTCTCCAGAATGTCGAGGCTGACGGCCAGTTCGCGTTCAACGCCTTTGCCCGTGAGTTTATCGACGAGTGCTTGTAGCTTCTCGGGTGGGCCGTTTGCCCACAAGTAAGCGAGCAGCTCTCCCATCTGCGCAGGATTCTCTTCCCATGGCGGTTTGCTGCTGAGAGAACGGAAGAGATCTTCGCGCTCTTGCAGGAATTTAGCTAGGGAAGCGGTGGCTTCGTCTCCGACAGCAATGTTTGGTTGCGTGACAGCGATGAGAATATCGTTCTGCGAGGCAAAGGCCTTGTCGTAGACACGCAATGCGCCTACCTGCGGTAGGTCCTGCGGCATGAGATTGAGCGGGTCCGCATCGAAATCGATGTGGAAGAATGCCTGCCAAGAAAGCAACCCCAGGGCGACGAGTGCCAGCAGTGCGCCTAGCACAGGTTTTAACATAGGGTGGTCTTTACGGAGTTATTTCTGAAAGAGTTCGTGCTTCTGGTCACCGCCTGAGAGGAGATAGGCTAAGAGATCGAGGATGTCTTCCTCTTTAAGAGTGTCGAGAAGACTCGGCGGCATCATGGAAACCTTGGAGGGCTCCATCGATTTTACTTCAGGCCGTTTCACATTCTGGATCGCGTTTGGATCGAGCATGTTGATGTTCACCATGACCTGATCACCGCTGAGATTCACAATACGCCCCATCGTAGTGCTGCCGTCGTTCATGGTGATGACCGTAGCGTTGTATTGGTCGCTGATTTCTTTGCTAGGCTCGATTATTGATTCTAACAAGTCCTTAGGACTGAACCGTCCAGCAACTCCAGTGAGGTCTGGACCAACGGCCCCGCCTTCGTTTCCGAAACGGTGGCAGGCGAAGCAAGCTGTCGCGCCGAAGAGATTTCGGCCATTGGCGAAGTCGCGGTTTCCTTCCAGGCCAACACCAAGGGAGCCCTCTAGATCGGCGACCGTCCACTGTTTTACATACTCGCGCGCCTTCATTTCGAAATCGGGCCCCTTCACTTTGCCGGGTTTGAGAACGTCCGCGAACTGTTCCTTCTGCGTGTCGCTGAGGTGGGCCACCGCGTCTTTCTTGATCGATTCCACGAACTTGCCGAAGCTAGCACCACCACGGAAGTTCACCGCTTTCTGGAACCAGGCGAAGTAACGGATGCGATCGGCGTCCTCCCAATTGTCCGTGACCAATCTCAGCGACTTGGCATAGGCGATCTGTTCTTCCTGGGTAGGGGCAGATTCGAGTTGATCAACCCCGCGTTTGCCAATGGTAGTATCTTCGAGGGCAACGAGAAGCTGACAGAGTTCGATGTCCAAGTCGCGATCGCCGGTGGGAAAGGGCTTGGTTAGTCGTCGGAGGAGCTTTTTCCGGTCCGAGTCTTTCTCAAAGCCGCCCATCCGTGCAAGGAAGAGGCCAATGGTGCGTGTCCAGATGAGGTGCTGATTGCGACTGAGGTCGTCCCATTTCCACTTCACAAGGTTGATAAGAGCTTCTGCTTTCTGATTGGCTTGACCACAGCGAATCAGGGCCATGGTTCCTTGTAGAGAGGCGGTTGGATCTTTCTCGGCGAGTGCGAGGTGTTTCCAGGCTGTGATGGGTTGGCTCTCAATGGCCACGCGTGCGGCATAGCGGATATTCCGATCTTCGTGTTTCAGATAGGGCCAGGCGACTTCGACGGCAACTGGATCGACCGTGCCATGAAAGGCTTCGAGTCGCCGACGAAGATTGCGATGCTCACGGCCTTTGGCGGTCTCTTCCTGAACAATGGATGCGGTGGATTCTGTGCCTGTGTAAGTAACGCGATAAAGCCCCGACTGGGTGCGGCGCCCGCCGATCGTGAAGTATAGCGCACCGTCGCCTGGGTGGACACAGATGTCGGTGAGCGGCAGTGGTTGAGCGCTGATGAACTCCTCGAAATCCGCGCTGTAGGTGGCGCCGTCTGGCTGCAAATGCACGGCATAGAGTTTTCCGTAGCTCCAATCACAAATGAAGAAGGCGTCTTGATATTTGGCAGGGAACTTAGCGCCATAACCGAAGCACACGCCTGTGGGCGAACCGGGGCCAATGTCAGCGATGCCTGGTAAGCTGTCTTCGTAATAGGCCGGCCACTTGGCCGCACCATTGCGCCAGCCAAACTCTGCGCCACTGACCACGTGATTGACGCGGGTTGGCCGGTACCACGGTGTGTTGACGTCCCATTCCATGTCGGCATCGAAGGTGAAGAGTTCGCCGTCACGTGAGAAGGCGGCGTCGTACTGATTTCGAAATCCTGTGGCCATGAGTTCCCAAGTCTTGCCCTCGGGATCCGTCTTCGCGATAAATCCGCGTGGCGCGAGGGTGCCACGCATGAAGCCTCTACCATAGACACGAGGTAGGACTTGGTCTTCACCCCAGAAAGGAGGCACGCGTGTCTTCTGCATTGGAGGCAAGTCTGTTTGATTCCCCACCACGACATAGAGAGATTGGCCATCAGGGGAGAGTACGACAGAGTGTGGTCCGTGCTCGCCGCCGCCTTTCATCTTCCGAAGTAAGGTCACCTTGTCGAAGGTGTCGTCGCCGTCCGTGTCTTGGATCCGGTACAGTCCGCGACCCTCGAAGGCTTCATTGGCGACAATACAGTAGAGACTGTCAAAAGCATAGAGCAGCCCATGGGCTTGACCGACAGGAAGGTCGATCTTTTCGATGGCAGACGTTTCTAATGCTTGTCCTGCTGCAGGTGGCGTCAGGCGGTAGAGGGAACCATACTGGTCAGAGACGATCAGTCTTCCTTTGGGATCGGTACAGATGCTGACCCAGGATCCCTGATCTTCTTTCGAAACGGAATAGAGCAATTCCACGGCGAATCCCTCTTTGATGTTCAAGTCCGCGATGGGAGTCGCAGTATTTGCTCCCTGGACCAAGTTTGTAAGGAGGGTAAGGAGGGCAAGGAGGCCTAATTTCATAGTAATGATTACAGAAGGTCTGGGAAACCGAACGTTTGTGCGAGAGAAGCGTATGCCTCGGCTGCGGTCAAGATCGACTGGCGCTGTGGCCTTGTGCATTTCTAAAAATCTCGCTTGGCATAGCCGCCGCTCGCGCCTGTGTTGAAGAATGGAAATCATCAAGCACACGGACGCGGATTACGCGGAGAAACGCGCGCGTCTCAATCGCCGGGCTGCCCCGGCCCCTGAAGTTGAGGCGACGGTGGCCGAGATTCTGGAAACGGTCCGAACGCGAGGCGATGCCGGGCTGCTTGAGCTCACCGAAAAGTTTGATGGAGCTACGCTGACCGCGGAGACTCTGCGAGTGACCGAAGCCGTTATGGCCGAAGCCCGGGAATCTGTTTCTGATGAGGTGCGCGAGGCGGTGGCTGCCGCCAAGATCAACGTGAAGACCTTTGCCGAGGAGTCGATGCGTCGGGACTGGTCGCGTACGAATGCGCAGGGTGCTGAAGTTGGAGAACGATTTCAGGCCTTCGAACGTGTGGGTATTTACGTGCCAGGTGGCTCAGCGCCACTGGTGTCCACCGCCATTATGACAGTGACGTTAGCTACGGCTGCGGGGGTGCCACAGATTGTCGTGACCACGCCTTGCGATGCATACGGGAAGGTCAATCCTGCGCTTCTTTATGCGTTAGGAGAAGCTGGTGCTCACGAAGTATACAAGGTAGGTGGGGCGCAGGCGCTCGGTGCCCTGGCCTATGGGACCGCGACAATCAAACCTGTCATTAAAGTATTTGGACCTGGAAATGCCTATGTCATGGAAGCCAAGCGTCAGGTCTTTGGATCCGTGTCTGTGGACCTCTTGCCTGGTCCAAGCGAAGTGCTTGTTTTAGCTGATGAAACAGCCAATCCGGCTTTTATCGCCGCTGATATGTTAGCCCAAGCGGAACATGACCCTGTCAGCCTCGTTGGCTTTGTTACTCCTTCGGCGGCGTTGCTAGAGCGGGTCGTGAAGGAAGTCGAGAAGCAGAAGCCTTTCCTGAGCCGTAGTCCTATCATTGATAAAGTGCTCGCCAACGGAACGTTCCTCCTGCTGGTCGAAGACTTTGCGGAAGGTGTCGCCATCGCTAATGACTATGCCCCGGAGCACCTCAGCCTCGTCTGTGCTGACGAAGATGCCTGGATTCCAAAAATCACCACGTCAGGCGGCATCTTTGTCGGCAACTACTCGCCTGTGGCTGTTGGGGATTTCCTGGCTGGGCCAAGCCATGAATTGCCGACGGGTGGAGCTGGGAAGTCGTTCCCGGGGCTCACGGTGGATCAGTTTCAACGCCGCACGAGCGTGGTGAAGCTCGACCGCGAGGCAATCGCCAAATCTGCGCCCATTGTCAGTACCTTCTGTGCTGTTGAAGGTCTCGACGCCCATGCGCGCTCGGCGACGATTCGCTTGGCTGAGGAGTCGTAGGGTCCCAAGTAGCGGCGCTTTCCAAGCGCTGACTGCGGGCGGTCGGGCGCCTAGAAATCGTCTGTCTATGGTTCGTTATTCAACTCTAAGCGCTCAGAAAGCGGCGATTCGTTCAGCTTGATCACCTCCGTCTCTGGGGCTGAGGCTTGCTTAACCCTATGAAGAAACTCACTTTCATCAGCTACCTTCGCGTTCTCGCCTTTCTTTCGAATGTCATGGCGGATCGGAAGTGCTCGCCTCTTGAGTAGCATGGAAACGCCAAGCGGATCGCTCCTGATGGCAAATTGAAGGACAAAGCAAGTGTTGCCAATCACCCAAGTTGGATGGTGAAGCCACTCGAGCCCGTTTACTTTCGCATGGAGTCTCAAAGTTCAGGCGGCGTTGGCGCCGATGAAGGAAACACTTTGTCCAATGGCCTCTGTCCCTGGAACTGGTTCAAGAAGAAGTAGATCTTCTTTTAAAGCTAAGATTTATCGAGAGGCGAGAGGAGTAATGCCATCGTCTTTTTTCATTTATAGTGAAGCTGCCGGAGCCGCTTGACGCTCCTTCGGCTGGTGCTACGGTTTTGCTATTATGAAGAATCTTTTGTTCGTCTTCTTTGTCTTTGCTGGAATGATCACCTTCTTCACGCAGGCCATGGTATTCGCGTCTCGGGTGAACGGCCTGTACTTCTGGCTCGCTGTCGTTGCGTTCATCGCGGCTATGGTGGTGATCGGATGTTGGAGTCTTAGTGCCAAGGCGACGAATCGAGCGGGATGGCTTTTCATGATCGTCATGGCTGCTTTCTGTATCGGGACGGCGCTCGAGAGTTTCGAAGGCAGTTCTAGTCTCTTGAAGATCGGCTTCTTCGTTGTCTACGCAGGTGTGGGTGCCCTAGCATTCATCCGTGAGAAAGGCGACGAAGGTCACGGACAGGCAACTGCGCATTAAGAGCTAGTTTCCCAGTAAATCGCTGCGAACTGCTGGAACGCGGTCACCAATTGTAAGCAGCAACTGTCGATAAGCTTCTCCAAACTGCTTGTTTGTAAGGGCACCATGTTGCTCAGTCTTCCTCCGTTCGTCTTTATAGACGTAGTGCCTGATTTGGTTGTGGTGCCGGCGCGCGGCGCTTACCATTTCCAAGCTCTCCCAAATCTCGATCACTTCATGAATAGCGCTCTTGTAAGCGCTCCTAGCCATGGGGCTTGCTAGGCACCGGCGAAACAGGATGCTTGAACTAATCGCATGGTTGCCATTGTCTCTACGGTGCATCACATCGAACCTCCTCACTACTCCTTCGACCGCGATAAACTTCAGCATTCGATCGGTGCCGATGTGTTTCCCAATAACTTCCAAATACGTCGCCTTGTCGGTAGCGCTGTGAGTGACGGCGAGCAACTCTGTTAGATTAGAGTTGTCGTTCGTTTCGAGATCAAAGTCCGACTCGGTTCCAAATACCTGTAACCATCCTTTTCGTAGAGGTTGCCACGGTGATCGACGAACCACCGCTTCAGGAACTGCTTATCTTTGGCTTCAACATTCGTCTAAACACCGTAGAACTCGCTGTTCACGTATAGGCGTGCATTGTTGCAGCGAGGCGCTGGGACGCCGACTTCTCGATGGACGGCATAGGCAAGACGCTCCGCCAGAAAGGTTGGATCGTCATAGTTGTTGTTAAGCGTTAGTCGATTCAGCCCCCTAAAGCGTTGATCTTCCACAAATTTATCAAAGTTGATCTTTAAGGCGGGCTTCTTTTCGAAGGACTGGAAGCTCCCCTCGCCCTTGATGCGAATGCCCACACTTCGAACCGCTTTCGCTTTCCCGTCTTTATCGTAAACGAAGTCGCCCGTCACGTAGGTAGCCTTATTCGGATCCGTTTGACTGCGCACGGAATTCAGGGCTTCAACGGATGCTGCCAGAAGCTCCAAATCAAATCGAGGGAACTTATCAGGGGCGTATAGTTCAGCAGAATTCTTAATCCTACAGGGAAGAGAATGGGCCGAGACGGCAAAGAGACCGGAAAAGCCGGTGACGAGAAGGAGTCGATTGACTCCCAATATCACACAAGCATTGCAGAAACGCCCCTCCCTTAATGCAACCAAGGGAAATCGTTGCCACGCTACCGCGTCACCAGGACGAACTGTTCTTTCCCTTGGCGAATGATCCCGAGGACTACGGATTCGCCTTCGATAGACTCTCCCGCCTGTAAGGCTTCTCGAGTTGAAGTGATCGGAGTCCGACCAATCTCGACAATGAGATCGCCTACCTGAAGGCCACGCCGACCAGCAGGACTCAGGGCATCTACTTGGACGACAACGGCTCCTTCATAGGCCTTGTCGAGGCCAAGTTGCTCGCGGATGGAATCATCTAACGTTTGTGTGCTGACGCCTACCAGATAGAAAGGAGTTACCGAGGGGAGTTCATTGTCTTGTTCAATGGCCACCGCTTCGCCTGGCGCCGGTTCGCGGTCCCATCGGTTGCGATTGACATAACTGCCTTCCACAGCGCGCTCGCCCAGGGTGATGGGGACATCGATGACCTCGCCTTCGCGTACGATTCCGAAGAGGACTTGGCTGCCAGGTTCGGTCCGGCTGACATCGAGCCGAAGCTTTGTCCGATCGGTCACGCGTCTACCTTGATAATCGATGATCAAATCATTTGTTTGGAGTCCGGCCTTGGCTGCGGGAGAACCAGGCACCACGGTTGCAACCAGCGCACCGGAGACGTCGCGGCGTCCTAACCGACGCGCCATTGTCGCGTCGAGCGATTCCAATTGAACACCCAAGTAGCCGCGGTTGACGCGTCCTTCGTCAAGGAGACTTTGGACGACGCGGATAGCCATATTAATGGGAATGGCGAAACCGATGCCCGTGCTAGCACCGGTGGTGGAATAGATCATCGAGTTGATCCCAATCACACGACCCGACGAATCCACCAACGCCCCGCCCGAGTTCCCGGGATTGATCGCAGCGTCAGTCTGAATGAAATCGCCGTAGAACTCGCCGCCGGGCCCAACATTGCTGCGTCCTTTTGCGCTGATAATACCGTGAGTGACGGTCTGAGTGAGTTCGAAAGGATTGCCTACGGCTAGGACAACGTCGCCCACATCACAGAGATCGCTGTTCGCTAGTGGCGCTATGGGTAAGTTAGTCCCGTCGATCTTCAATAGAGCAACGTCGGTTGTGGGGTCTGCCGCGATCAGTTCGGCTTGATAACTTTCCTGCGACTTGGGCAGGGTGACAGTGATTTCATTCGCGCCTTGGATCACATGGTTGTTCGTGATGATGAAACCCTCTGGAGTGACCAATACACCTGAACCGAGTCCTTGCTGTTGGCGCTGTGTCCGACGTTGCGGTACGGCGTCCTCACCTAAGTAACGCCGCAAGACCTCATCCCAAACGGGATCGGCTTGGCGCTGAGTCACACGGGCCGAGGAAATGCTGACGACTGCCGGAAGTACGCGCTTGATGACCGGCGCATAGGTATTCGGCATGGAACCGTTACGTTTTATATCGCTGCGTTCTATCGTGAGCCTCTCCGTGAAGACGGCAGAATTCTGGCCATGGAGGAGGCTAGCGGAGCCTAACCAGAGGGCTGCGAGTGCTAGAGCGTTGATCAAAGGGGATGTCTTCATATTCAGTAAACTAAAAGCCGTCGGCGAAGTGGCAATTATTCGGATTCGCCGCGAACGCAGTTGTCCAACCCGCCATCCTTCAGGTCCTTGCGGGTGGCGGCCCGCCATTCGCCTTTTAGAGCAGGGAACGCACCCGAGGAGGGCGTGAATTCGTCGTCATAGACCGCCTGAATGTCGTCCCAGTAGAGTTCACATTCATCGCACAAGGCGACGATGCGTTTCTCATCTGCAGCCATCCAGAAACGGAGCAGGCCATTCTCACAGAAACCGCAGGTGCGAACGTAGGGAAGTAGGGGTGAGGCACTCATAAGAAGTGGCTGGTGATTTAGTTAGGAAAGGCCGTGACGACATTCCTTGTGCCGGTGTCATAGACGAAACGGATCGTCTTCAACGCCGGATTGCGTCGTTGCCCCCCCACTTGACCGCCAAGGTAGCCGATGCGGCGTCCCATGGACACGGTGCAGGTGCTGCGCGAACCTTCATTTCGAGGACGCACCCCTTGCTGCTGCGCGTGTTCCCACGCTTTGTCTAACAACGCAAAGACCTCTGCCTCCGAGTTAGCATCAAAGACGCCGTGCTTCCCTGCGCGGCGCGGCTGATCTTGGGCGTGCAGCATGATGTGCTCGACTCGAGTGAGCCCTTTTGGATCACGACCTTGGTAGGTGAGTCCGATGGGACTTTGCCAGGTGGTCTTGCCTGTCTGCTTCAGCTTGAAAGGGCCAGCAGAAGCTCTGTTCTCAGAGGACGCGATGATTGGTGTGCCACCAATCACCCTAACCTGATCAGGGCCAGTTAATTTGATCTGAGGCTTTCCCTTATAGAGTTCTACCACGCCGGCGACGACGATGCTCTTGCCCTTGTAGAGCGCGGCAGGTCCACCGGCGGGGAACTTCTTTACCAGGTCTGCCAGGCACACGATCTTGAATTCGGAACCTGCGAAATTTAGAAAGTGGGTCCCGCTCGAAGAGACGTTGGCTTTAGCCACACGGCCGGAGACATTGACCGCCTTTCCCATGGCCTCCGCGATCTTGGCCGCACTCGTCGCCGGGATGGCGGCTTCTTTGGGGGCCTCGCTTCGCACGAGTAGGCCGATAATAGCGATGACCAAAGCTGCCAGCCACGGCAGTTTCTTGGGTGGTCTTTTCATAAGCGCCACGAATAGCCAAAGAAGCGCCGGGGGTCAACCGGGAGGCTGAATTCCCACTTTACAATCGTGTCCAAGAAGCTACTTACAAAGTCATGTTCGCTTTCATCGATATTCGCGCCGGGCTCATTCTAGCCATGTGCGCTTGCTTGGTCCTCGTGGGTATCTATCTCCTCTACGCGACCAAAGAGTTTAGGAAGTAAAGCCTTAGTAATTCCACGTGCCGCTATTGTTAGCGGGTGGAGGTGTTTGAGGTGCCTGTTGGGGATACTGATACGGTTGGTTGTAGCCCCCGGAAGTATCGTTGCGGTAACGAGCTTGCCCGGTTTGCGGCACACGGCTGCGCATACGTTCGATGTCTAGTCCCATGCCGTAAAACGTGTGCCCACAGCTAGTCAGGCTGAACAGACAACTGGTGGCCAGAAGAAGACTGAAGATAGAGAGCAGCAAACGGGACATTTGTTCAGATAAATTAATATTACTGAATTCTTAATAACTTTTGATCAGAAATGCAAGAAGGATTGCAGTCATTGGGCGACCTGATGGTCAATAGTGAAAGGGCTGGTTTCCGGAGTGCTTGTTCTCGATAAAGCCATCGACGCCAGACCCGGCAACGGTTGCAACGAAGTAGGTGCGGTGACGGGCGTCGTGACCGAGATCTGATTTTACGAGCTTGTTGATGCGCGCTGAGATCATGGAGGAACGATTGAGTTGGATTTTTGCGGCCATGAAGGGGCCCCTGATTGTCGCCACACAGAGTCCGATGATCCAATAGCCAGTTTGTAGTTCATCGCTGGATGCGAGAATCCAGCGACTCAGAATCGTGAAGGGGGTCTGTTAGGGGCATTAACTGTAAACAAGTGACACTTCATCTCAGCCAGTGCTTGTGAAGCAACGCGGCACCTTGGTCGCGATTGGGTCGCTTTTACCATGAGTTGAGGTATTGGAGTTGAATATTCTTATGCTAGTTACATCTGGTTTGGTGATCTTGCATTGTCTGGTCCAATGCAGCCCATACCAGGAATTGCTTACCTCTCTCTGGTAGCTAATGCCTGGAATCTTTTCTTCAGGTCATGGCTGGAAGGGCGCGCTGTCGAAGATTTCATGGGTGGCTCGATTCTGGTGCTAGCGTTAGTTTGTGTGGCGCTCTGGCTGCCGATTCTGCTCGGAGCGATGCTCTATGTAATCACTTTATTCTATCGTAAGCGGCCCTTGGTGAATGCTGTTCATGCTCTCGTCGTGATCTTGATCACCTTTGCGTTGGCGGGGATACACTATTGTAAGCGGGAAAGGAGGCTCTTTGACAGGTGGCCTCATCTAAGGGTCATAAATGGACGCTGATTTCCGTATGCCTACATCGGAATCGTCGCCGCGTCGCCGATCATGCTATTGCTGATGTCTTCGGTGCCAGCTTCCGTGTTTTCTGTTGGATTGCTGTTAGGCAATTGCTCCATGAGTACTCGTAGGTCGTTTGCGTACTCGCTATCCAGTCCAGTTTTGACGAGTTGGCGGTGTAAGTCGGCCGCTCTAACGAGGTTTGCTTCTTCGGCCGTGGCGATACGTTTGCCTGGGTCTGGGTGAATGAGTCCCTGACAGAGGGAAACCAGATCTTTATTTCGAGCGACGTCGCTTGGTAGCAGCGATTGCAGGCGGTCTGGCAATTGCTGCTTGGCTTCACGAAGGGCGTCTATGGACTCAGCCTCTTTGAAGAGTCGGCAGCCTGCAAGCATTTCGACCAGGACAAAGCCGAGACTGGCCAGGTCGGTTTGAGCAGACTTGGGGGCACCATCAAGAATTTCTACGGCTGCGTAGGCAGGTGTCCAGCTGGTTCGTGCACCCCCCTTCTCCATGTCGACGGCTGAACCTAGGTCGACGAGTTGCACATCCCCTGTCTGATTCACCATCACATTGCTCGGCTTGATGTCGCCGTGGGCCACTCCGACTCGATGCAGCGATGCTAAGCCTGTGAGAGATTCTCGCAGGATCTGAATCGCGATGCCCGGTTTGAGCCGGGAATGATGAAAGCCTTTCGTGATGACGACGTCATTGAGCTGGGCTTTCTGCGAATCGGACAGGTGATCTCCGACCCATGTCAACGTCACTGGGTGGAGGAGATGGCGTAGATCGTATCCGTTGACCCATTCCATAACCATAACACGGATGCCGTCGTCCTCGATGAAATTGTGAACGTTGAGTAACTGATGGCATTGCAATTGGGAGACGTGCATAGCGACTTCTGCCATGCGGCCCATATCTGATATATAGTCTGATGCTGATGCATAGACATTTGGAGAGAACGCTTTGAGAGCAATGGGTATGCGAAAGCCATCGACGCCTGCGCGTTCGCAATGATAGACCACGCCTTGACCACCCTGACCGACATACCGGAGCCCTTCATACTGGGAGTCCCAATGAAGCGCATTTCGAGTCCTTAAGCTTTGAAACTGCTGCATCAGTGTCGCCACTCTTGGATCTTCTTGAGAATGGACTGCAGTCGAAGCGGTTTGCAATGGGCTTGATGGGTTCACCAGTTAATCAGCAACGCCTCAGACAGAACGCAACTGAATCGAAGAACTACTCCGGCGAAGTGCTTGCGCGAAGTCGGATGGACTTTCGTAACGAGATGTTCTGCTCGCATTCGCGGACCATGAGCTCACTAGCGGTATTTTTGAGGGTTTCGAGGGGAACGGCAGACCACGTCTCAAGGTTGTAGGAGATCCCGATGATGGGAAAGATGCCTTCCAAGTCTGCAACTTTGGCGCCCGCGTGATCCGAATCAGCCGGTGTCGCTCCTAGATGACCTCGGTAGTCCGCACATCACACCTGCAAACGATGTTCGATTGCTTGCACTTCTCGGACTATACTAGTGTTTTCAAGCGAGTTCTATTGGGCATGCATCAGGAAATCGTCGCGGCCTTGCGCGGTGATAATCCGCGATCGATTCAATACATCCCAGAAGGTCAACCTGCGGTGAATGCGAACGACGAGATTACAGACCGTTGGAATAAACCCTTCTTCCTCCATGTCATCTCTAGCAATGCGGTCGAAATCATTTCAGCTGGTCCCGCTAGAGAGCTCTTCACGGATGACGACATTCGTGACGTCCCGCCTCATGCTACTGTTGAGCCTAGCCTGTCGATGGCCAGCGAAACGCCGATAGACTAGCAGTCTGTCGGACTTGAGCGCCGAAAGGTCAGCATTCGCTTGGCTGCGGAGGCGTTTTCCTTCTGGCCGCGGCGTCGAACACCTTCTTAGGGGCTGGCTTTTGGGGCTACTGCCATGAGATGACCCAACGGCAGTTGTGGTGAAGACCATTGGACTGGAAGGTTGATTGAACCAGGAAGTGCAACGCCCTCTGTCCTCGAATCGTGAAAGTCAGGCTAGGCTGGGCCAGGAACGGGGTAGCCATAAGCGGTTGGTTATGGGGCTAAAGAGGATGTGCTTTGGCATTTCGTTATTTCTTTGGATTTCATTTGTTGACGAATTCTTAGTGTTGGAGAAATCTGTGTTGTGCCTGACTCCGAACAGCTTCTCAAGTCTCCGCCTCGATACGATTTCTCGGTCGTTCGTCAGTTGCGTCAGCGGGAAGGGCAGACGTTGGCTCAGCTCTCCGAGGCGTCAGGGATTTCGGTTCCGGTGATTTCGAAGTTGGAGCGGAACCAGTCGGTAGCTGAACTTGAGACCATTGCGAAGATCGCTGGGGCCTATGGGATGGCTGCGTCTGATCTCGTGGCTATGGCGGAGTCGACCCTTGCGCATCGCATGAAGGCGGATGGGTATGAGCGGGAGGGTTTCTATTTTCATCGCATCCGGTATGCCAATCACTCCGCTTTTCTCGGCGAGGCGAACGCCGGCGCGGAACTCAGTCGACCCGACGCGCATTGCGATGACTTGGAAACGTGCTGGGTCATCAATGGTGAACTTCACGTCACCATTGGCGAGGAAGTTCACAAACTAGCCGCAGGAGAGAGTGTCCAGTTTGATGCGGTCCAGACACATACTTACAAAGCGACTAAAGATACTATCTTTATTCTTCTGCATCTTAAGAAAACGAATCGATTCTAAACGAACATGATCCAAGCAAAGCCAGCCCTAAAACCTGTCGATCTCAAACCTGCTCTCGAGGAGTTTTGGAAGCTCTCTGGCCAGAAAATTAGCCTTATTCGTGATCGTTACGATCACGCAAAGGGCAGTCCCGTCTTTACTGAAGCGGGCAACTACACGACGCGTGGGTGGACGGAGTGGACGCAGGGGTTCGAATTTGGTTCAGCCATCTTGCAGTTTGATGCGACGGGTGACGAAGAAGCGCTAGACTATGGGCGAACCATGACGGTGGAGAAGATGGCACCCCATGTGAGCCACTTCGGTGTCCATGATCATGGTTTTAATAATGTCAGCACCTATGGCAATCTTCTTCGCCTGATGCAGGAGGGGCGATTGCCGAATGATCAGTGGGAGAAGAACTTTTACGAGGTTGCGTTGAAAGTATCGGGGGCAGTGCAGGCCTATCGATGGACAACCATTCCTGACGGAGGCTACATTTACTCGTTCAACGGTCCGCACTCACTCTTCGTGGACACGATTCGTTCATGTCGTGCACTCGTGGTGAGTTGGCTGCTCAAGCATCAGCTCATGGCTGAAGGCGACAAGGAGATCTGTTTGTTAGAGCGCGCGATCCAGCATGGAATGGCGACGGCGAAATATTCCGTGTTTTATGGGGAAGGGCGCGACAGCTACGATGAGTGGGGGCGTACGGCGCACGAGTCTGTCTTCAACACGAACGACGGCGCGTTTCGCTGTCCAAATTCGCAACAAGGGTACACTGGGTTCACCACGTGGACGCGGGGTCTTGCGTGGGCAATGTGTGGTTTCGCTGAGGAACTTGAGATGATCGATCAGTTGGACACGGCGGCACTGAGTTCGGACATGGATTGGGCTGAGGTGAAAGCGACCTTCCTCAAAGCCGCGCGGGCGACCTGTGACTTCTACATGGCGAATACGCCGACGGATGGCATTCCTTACTGGGATGCTGGCGCCCCAGGCCTCGTGCGCATGGGTGACTATTTAGACCGGAAGTCTGATCCCTACAATGATCACGAACCGATTGATAGCTCGGCTGCGGCGATTGGTGCCCAAGGGCTGTTGCGCTTGGGGCGTTATCTCGGTGATGAAGGCCAGGATTACTGGCAGGCGGGTCTCACCGTGCTAGAGACGCTATTGCAAAAGCCTTACCTGAGTACGGACGCTGATCACCAAGGTCTTCTGCTCCACTCAATCTACCATCAACCGAATGGTTGGGATCACGTGCCCGAGGGCAGTAAGATTGCGAACGGCGAATCCAGTATGTGGGGTGACTATCATATGCGTGAACTCGCGCTTTACGTGCAGCGGGAGGCTGAAGGTCAGCCCTACTACCGTTACTTTGACTGTGTCCGCTAGCGCTATGCTTTCTTTATCCCAACTCTGTGTCCACACGATGACCACGAAGCCGTGGTCGCTCCGCGAATGCTGCGAGAACTTTGCTGCAGCAGGCATTCCTCACATTACTATTTGGCGAAATGTACTGGAAGACATTGCGCTCGAAGAAGCTGTCAAGATCGTGAGGGATCATCCGCTTAGTGTGACGGCGCTTTGCCGTGGTGGCTTCTTTCCGAGTGTCGAGGCTAGCAAAAGGGCGGAGGCGATTGAAGACAACAAACAGGCCATCGACCAGGCCGCTGCTTTAGGTGCACCCATGGTCGTGCTGGTCTGCGGTGCGGATCCTGGGCAGTCCCTCACGGAATCGCGACGACAGATCCAAGACGGTATTACTCAGCTTCTACCCTACGCCAAAGAACATGGCGTGAAGCTGGCCATCGAGCCTCTCCATCCAATGTATGCGGGGGATCGCTCGGCGGTTTCGACCTTGGGTCAGGCCAATGACATGGCGGAAGCGTTTGATTCAGAATGGGTTGGTGTGGCTGCAGATGTCTACCATCTCTGGTGGGATCCGAATCTGGAGAAGGAAATTAAGCGCTGTGGAGCCGGCGGAAACTTGCTCGCCGTTCATGTTTGTGATTGGAAGACGCCTACGTCTGATCTCTTGTTAGATCGTGGTCTCATGGGCGAGGGCTGTATTCCTCTCAAAGAGATCCGGCGTTGGGTTGAGGCGGCTGGTTTCGATGGGCCGCATGAGGTAGAGATCTTCTCGTCGACCTACTGGGCCGAAGACCAGCAAGATTATTTGAAGCGAGTTGTGCAGGCCTATCGCGAGCATTGCTAAAGGCGTAGGCAACCCGGCTCTTCGGATTGGATTGCGAGGCTTACTTAATCCAGCGGGCGCCGTATTCGTTGGTGGGGTCGCGGTAGATTGAATGCAGGTGCTCTGCGGGATCGCCGCCTAGGTCTTGGCCGCCAAACTCCAGGATGAGTCCGGGTCCATACAAATGATAGGAGGCGTCGCTGCCAGGCTCAAAGGGACCACGCCAGGCGAAACGGCAGTCCCCTAGCTGGGCGGCGATTTCTTTCATGCGCGCATCAGCTTGCT
>Ga0222718_10001120_pt1 | contig 26793 bp, 38 predicted proteins | sample C33_27DmetaG_FD_165045 | JGI IMG/M metagenome (GOLD analysis project Ga0222718, IMG submission 165045) | Estuarine water microbial communities from San Francisco Bay, California, United States - C33_27D | ecosystem: Environmental > Aquatic > Marine > Unclassified | place: USA: California...
GCTGGAGGTATTCGTCGTGCCGCTTTGATTTCCCTGTTTAGTCGTGATGATTATGATATGCTTACTGCAAAATCGGGTAATTGGTGGGAATTGAATCCTCAGCGTGGCAGGGCTAACAATTCTGCTGTTCTTGTGAGAAGTAAAGTTGAGAAAAAAGACTTTGAAGAACTATGGAAATACATTGAAGCCTCTGGTGCTGGAGAACCGGGAATTTACTTTACTAATGACAAAGATTGGGGCACTAATCCCTGTTGCGAAATTGCTTTGCGACCAAATCAATTTTGTAACTTGGTAGAAATCAATGCTTCTGATGTTGTTGATGAAGATGATTTAATTAAAAGAGCAGTTGCCGCTACCATTATTGCTACCCTACAAGCAGGATATACTGATTTTCATTACCTCCGAGAGATTTGGCAAAAAAATACCGAGCGTGATGCACTAATTGGTGTGTCCATGACAGGTATTGCTTCTAATCGTGTTAGAAAGATGGATTTTAAGGCTATCACTAATGCTATTAAAGCAACGAATGAGTCTATCGCAAAAGAGATTGGAATTAATCCTGCGGCAAGACAAACTTGTGTAAAACCTGCTGGAACTACTTCATGTGTTCTTGGAACATCAAGTGGAATCCATGCATGGCACGACGAATTTTATATTCGCCGTATTCGTGTTGGGAAGAATGAGGCTATCTACAATTATCTCGTTCAAAATCACCCAGAACTGATTGAGGATGAATACTTCCGCCCACATGATACGGCGGTCATTTCATTACCTCAAAAAGCACCCGATAAAGCCATCCTCCGAGGCGAGGAAACCGCTTTGAATATGCTTCATAGGGTGAAGAATATCAGCCGCACATGGGTTAAAGGAGGGCATGTTTCGGGCATGAACTCCCACAATGTATCAGCGACGGTTTCTATCCGACAATATGAATGGGATGAAGTCGGTGAATGGATGTGGAACAACAGAAAATACTACAATGGCTTGTCCGTTTTACCCTATGATGGTGGAACATACAAACAAGCACCCTTTGAAACTATTAGAATGGGTCAATACTATGATATGGTTAATGCTTTGAAAGCAGTAGACCTTTCTAAGATTGTAGAAACAGAAGATGATACGGACTTGTCTGGCGAAATTGCGTGTGCTGGAGGGTCATGCGAAATTTTTTGATTGCATGACAGTCAAGATACAAAATTTACCATAAGAGTAAGACAATGGAGAAATAAATATGAGCGAAAGCAAGGAAGAAAAATATGAAGTAATTAGAGTCACATCGTTAAAATCCAACGGTTCAGTTTGGACAAAGCAATATGACAATGAAATAGATTGGAATAAGGTCGTTCCTTTACTATTGGGTAAGTTCCCTCACATTTTGTTGAGTAAGCAAACCCTAAAACAAGACCCACTAACACACCTAATGAACATGGAGTGATAAATATGACACCAATTGGAAATGGAAGAAAAAGAAAAGAAGTAGAATTTAGGCTGATTAACAGCGAAGAAATGCCCCCTATTGTGATTAAGTCACATGAGGATAACAATGGTTTGGTTATTGTTCTTAATCAAGACCATAGTGTATGGTTAGCCCTGCATAGAAATACGATTCCGGGAATTACCGAATCACTACACGCTAAATTAAACGAGTTGTGCGATAATCATTTGGAAGAGCAATTGGCTTACAGGAGGTTTGACAATGAATGATTTTGTAGAAACACATCATGCAGTAGGAGAACAATTAGATGTTATCAATGTGAATCGTTCTGGTGCTTTGAATAAAGCATTGGTTGAACGCTTGACGGTTGAATCAGTTTCTGATGATTGGGAAACGGCAAAACACGAATGGCGAGCCACAGGAAATACATGGTATATTCCTCTTCGTGATAATGCGGGTGGACGACTTCCTCCTGAACATTTGTCAAAGCATCCCCATTATTGTATTTGTGGACATGAAATTGCTTGGCATTTTGAAATTGAGAACACCGAAAACGGAAAATTAGAAATTCTCGGTAGTGAACATATTACAAACTGGATGATTATCCGCCACTTGATTGAAAATAAAGGTATGTCGGCTGACACCATTACTGAGGAATTGATTCAAGAATGGATGAAAGAAGCCGTTAAGTCAATGAAGGCTGAATGGTGGTGGAATGAATATGGTGATGAATGGGAAGAATTGTTCAACGAAGTTAAGGAGTTAGATTTGCGAGTAAATGTTCGCAATAAGGGAAACCGATACTCTCATGCAACCCGACGATATGAACCACAATATGTTGTTGCTAAAACAAAGAAAGGTTCTTTGGGGAATATGGCTTCAGTCGTTTGGCGTTGGAATCACCCAAACAATTCACGAAAACAAATTGAAACCCGTGGTTATCCTAATGAAAAACTATGGCGTGATGTGCAACTTTTGTTTGCCAAGAAAGAACGCTTTACTAAAATGATGGATAATAAGGACGAGGAACGAAATGCCCGAATGGAATATATTAACCCAACAAAAGTTATTGCGAAAGATATAAAGGCTTCCGTATACCAAAGTAGAGCAAGTGAAGCCATTGAAGAAGCATTGGCCCTTTATGATTTGCCACCATTTACAGTAGATGATGGCCGAAATGATTGGGAGAAGAACTTTATTGAGAGCATCATTAATCAAGTTATGAGCGAAAAAGAATTAAGTGAGAAACAATTGAATGTAATTATGAAAATTATAGGTGATAAAAATGGTAAAAGTAGAATGGAAGGTGGAAAAAGTGAGTGAAAATACATTGAACTTTAGAATTAGACATGCATCAGATGATAGAACGAGTATCTTGGAAACTCCTCTAACATCAAGAAGTATTAATCGCACGAGAAATGTGGATATTTATGCACGACGAGGTAATCGTTCCGATGCTACTGAACCAACAATTCAGTCTATCTATCAAGCATTAAAAAATAATGATATTATCGGCATTGTTAGGAGAAGTCCACGACCTGTGCTTTTCCGTATCGGCCGTTGTCGTTATTTGATTTCTATTCATAAAGAAGGTGCACGATACGCTATCAATGGTGAAAAGTGCAATGTTGAAATTATTCTTAAAGCAGTAGCACGAACCATCATGCGAGCCGCTTATTTAGATGGCAAGGGTGTTGAAGCACAAGAAGCACTTGATGATTACCTTAATCGTTGTTTGCTAATTCCTGAAAATGTGGCTTATGCTATGGAAAACCGTGTGCCTTATCATTTCTATGAGCGAAGCGGTAATGAAATTTTTAAGCGATTGACCCGTCTTAATCTAATGCAAATTGATGAAGACCAATTCGCAATTGAAGTTAGTTCTGGTCTATGGGGTGAAATTGGTGTTAAAGAACTAAACTCTCTTGTAGATTCCTACCTTGTTGGCCGAAAGCGTTCTAAGAAATGGTCTAACCTACCCCCTGCTAAGTTATATTATCAGACAGTTGGTGAGAAACCTTCATTGGCTCAAGTCAAAATTATGAAAGAATTTTTGAAGCAAAACAGAAAGCCCGAAGGTGCTGAAAAGCGAGCGATGGAATTGTTTGAGAATATGTGTCGTGATTATCCTGAGATTACTAAAGGGCAACACAAAGGTGTTCTTGCTATGTTTGTTCGTGGTAAGTATGCTGATTGGATGATTGTTGATAATCAATCAAAGCGAGGTATTCAAGATGTGTCCACTTATGTTTTAACGACTGGAGGTGCAGGAGAAGCACAGGAGAATCCTTTTAGCCATCCTATCATTAACAATACTGATAGAGTCGCTAAGTGGTCTGGCCCAATTTGCATTGACAATTTGAGCAACGGGGCTACTAAGGGCGACCAATTTGCAGCGAGAGCATTTGCGTGTAAAAATGATGCTATGTTGAAGAAGTTGGTTTCTACCGTTTCAAGGTATATTCAAAATCATGCAGAAAATCAACAGGATATTAGGTTGGATTGGGATGCCATGTGTGAATTGTCAAGCAAAGCACCTAAAATTAAATCGTGATATTGGGTTGCCCGTTTGTCAAGAATGCGGGTGCATACAAGCATATAGAATTGTAGAGATTGGAAGACTAACTCAGTATAGAAATGTAAAGACTTCAGAACTGCAATTACTGTGCAACCAATTTGATATTGAAGATATTGATGAGGTCAATAAAAACCATACTCATATTAGCAAAACAACGCTGTATCAAGGGTATGATTTGGCTGAAAGAGCCTGTGCTATTCTGTATTATACAATGAAGGACTTAAATAGACCAGCAATTTTAAGAAATTACTGTAAATACTTGGGATGTAAAGTTAGTAAAACATCAAAGTTGAGCAGAAAGATTGCAAGATACTATTCAAATTCTGGAGTGTTCGGGTTAAATGATATTGACGGGTTTTTATCTAACCATGAAATTGATAATCCGCAGGTCGCTAAGGCTTGTAAAGATTGGGAAGAGCAAGAAACTTTGACAAGAGGTATTATTGCTGCTTTTGTATATGTCCACACACCATATACCCAAAAAGAAGTGTGTGAAAAATTTGGCATTAGTTTGCCACGACTAAAAAGAAATATAAAGAAGGTGAAAATATGAAAAATGTAAAGAAAAGAAATGTGATGATTATTGGTGCAGGTGGAATTGGAAGTTTCCTTATTCCGCTTTTGGATAAGACTGGACTCTACAATATAGTGGTTTATGACCCTGACATTGTGGAAGAAAAGAATATTACATACCAAAACTTCAGTTCAGATGAAATTGACACAAATAAAGTAGATGCTATGGCTAAGCGATACAAAATTGAGGCTAAACCATTCCCCGTTTTGACGGCTGGACAGATTAAAGGATTTGACTTGGTTGTTTGTTGTGCAGATAACCTTGACATTCGTAGAGTTATGTATAACTCCGATGTTAAGTGGTTAGACCTACGAGCGCAAGGACGAAATGCCGCCATGATTTCATACCAAGAAGACCCGAAGTTTTACAACGCATTTACAAGTGGGCCTGATGGTTCATTTTCATGTCAAGGTAATGATTGGGATGGAAAACCAGAAGGTGTTAAGTTTATGCAAGTTGTTATTGCAGGATATGGTGCTCAATGGATGCAGAATTATTTCATTGGAAACTATGTTGAGAAGCACTTTAGGATTAATGGGTGATTTAAATGGGACTACTAAGTTGGTTGATAGGTGCTGCAATTGGAATTTCAACATTGGATGAAGGATGTGATGATGATGGAGAATAAAGAAACAAAAGAAACAAAAGGCTGGATAATTGGAATGGGAACTGGAAACGCTACATGTCGTGTATGTGGACAAGTTATTACTTCCGAACAAAGTAATATTAAATTGGTTGGCTACCGCATTAGTGGGCAGATGCATTCTAATCCGTTTGACTGTTCTGCTGAACGACAGATTGCACTTGGTTTTGAACCGTTGGGGGAATAGAAATGATTGTTGAAGAATTTGCTATTACATCTATTGCCCACCCAACCCAGATTGAAGGGAAACTTACGGATGGTCGTCAATTTTACATTAGGTATAGGAATAATAGTTTTTATGCTGAAGTAGATGGTAAATGTATTACCCGTCAATATATTCAATCCACGGATAATGATATTAGGTTTGACGATTATATGTCCACTCCTCTAATGTTTAAATATGCTGGCTTTCAGTTTTTCGTGGAGGAAGAGTAATGTGTGGTGCTATGAAAACACCTTGCGATAACTATCGCTTCTGCGAAAACTGGACTTTAGGTGCGTATTGTGAACAATGTTTGGAGGAATCTCAATGAATATTATAATCACTTTAACTATTTGGATTATGTTTGTAGGTTTTATGTCTGAACTTATTTACCGAGTGACTAACGATTATTCAGAACATCCTATTATTCCAGAACCAAATAATTTATTGGAGGAAGAAGAATGAAATATAAAGATACAATGAAAGAAATGAATTGCACTAAATGTAAAGTTAGCGTCGGTAAATCTGTTCATAATTTGAACAATCAAGTTTTCTGGTGTTTTAACTGTGCAGAAGAAACAAAGAAAATGTGGAGGGATAGAGTATGAATATTTTTTACCTACACCAAAACCCTGTGAAGGCGGCTATTATGCACAACGATGCACATTGTATCAAGATGATTCTTGAAACTGCACAAATGCTATCTACCGCCCATCGTGTTGTAGACCAATACTATTACTGCAACGATGATAACGAATATGTGTTTCACAAATTACCTGAAGAGAAACTTGGTGTGCTTTACAAAACTGCACACATTAGCCACCCTTCAACCATTTGGGTTCGTTCAAGCCTCCAACATTATCAATGGACATTTGAACTATTTGAATCCCTTTGTGTGGAATACACTTACCGCTATGGGAAAGAACACAAGACTGACAGATGCTTGCGAGAAGTCTTGAGGAATCCTCCCCAATTAATTGAGGATAATGGATTTGCTCAGCCACCCCAATGTATGCCCGACGAATATAAAACGGAATGCTCTATTGAAGCATACCGAAACTATTACCGTGGAGATAAACAATGGAACAGTTGGCGAAGTAAATACACTAAGCGAGCAAAACCAACATGGATGTGAACAAATGGAATATGTAGAAGGAGAATACCAAGAAATAAGCCTATCCGAATGGAATAAAATGAAGCGTTTGCTACGAGTTAATTTCAAAGAGAACGGCAATACAGAAAAATTCTGGAATGCTATCTGGAATCTTAGCACTAATATCTTGCCGGGATTAGAAGTTTCAGTAGTTATTGACCGTGATGATAAGTTGTTTATTAGTAAAGGAACTGCATCATTTGTTGATTACAAAGATGAAAGTGTTAAGGGGTTGAAGATTCCTATGAAATGCTGGATTCACACTCATCCTTTTGGTAAGGCTTATTTTAGTTCTACCGATTGGAACACTTTGAATATTCAACGACCTATCTTGGACACGGCTGTTGTATTAGGTAATGAGGAGTATTGCACATGGGAAAAGGACGAGGAAAATCAGATTTTGCGCCACACGAAAGTCTTGGTGTTAAACGACTCCGAAGAGTAAGATTCCCCGTATTGTCTAATATGAACATTGTATGTCCCATTTGTAGTGGGGCAGGTTGTAATGTTTGTAATAAGACAGGGGAGTATGAATTAGAGTATGCACCCTATGTGGAAATACAACGACCTCTTATCATAAAATATGTTGCTGATAATATGAAAGTTATCTCAAGCGAGTTATCCAGACTTTATGGAAAAACACCAGAGATTGACATAGAAATAGTAACTAAAGATTACGAGGTGATACGAATAGATTCGTTAAGTGGTTCGGTTTGGATTTGCCTGAACCTAAAGAAGATTGAAAGTCCAAAATACTTTTACCAAAAGGAGAGTATGGAAAAATGGTTAGTAAAAGAGAAGTAAGAAGAATATTTAATATTGTTGCGTCAAAGCGACAATTGCCTGAAAGTTCAATGGAAGAATTTGCCGTTCGTGCAGAATCACTATTGGAAATATTTGCATCTATGTGTGAATTTCAGGCTGGCGGCCCCGACTCAAATAAGCGATTAACAACCTCGGATGTTAAACTTGCATTTTTGAAAATAGAGGATTTGCTTACCCGTCCTGCTATTGGCTTAGCGGGAGAACAAGTAGAAGAAGAAGAAGAAGAAGAAGAAGAAGAATTTGGAGAGTGGAACAATGAATTGGAATGAATTTGCAGAAATAAACGAGCGATTTATGACTATGACACCTACACAAATGGTGAAATATTATGATGATAACATTAATACTGATGAACAACAATCAATGGCTATGCTAAACCTTTGGGCTGGAAACTATCCCAATAAAGGTGTAGGTGAATCAGGATTGATTAACCGTATTGCTGAACGAATGAATGTTGATGTGGATGTTATTGAAGGTTTCATTGACACTTTCGGTGGACTCGGTGAAGCCGTTCAAGAATTGACGGAAGGAAATGAACACAACAATACGCTGATTACAGTTAGAAGTATTTACAATGCTTTGAGTAGCCCTGTTTATGACCGTGAAGAAACCTATGGATTGCTCATGGCCGCATGGCCCGCACTAAATCACATTGGGAAGCGTTGGTTGATTGCTTTTGCACTCAACGAAACACGCAACCGATGTGGTAAAACTGTTGTCAAGAAAATTATGAACAAGACCTATGGTGTGCCCAATGACGACATTAAGAAAGCAACATCTTTCTTGAGTATCGGAGAATGTATTGAACAGTCTGTTTCAAACGGTGCAATTGTTTGTATTCCTGAAGCGGGCAATTACATGAACCCAATGCTTGCTAAGAATATTAACTTTACAGTTCGTGGTAAGAAATACTGTGACTACAAGTATGACGGTATTCGTGCACAAATTCATCAAAACGAAAACGGTATTTTTATCTTTAACCGAAAGGGAGATGATATTACCTCTAAGTTTGAAAATGACCTCATCCCGATTATCAAGGAAAATACCGACCCCGTTGATTGGATTGTTGATGGAGAGATTTTCCCTATTGATACAAATGGAAACCCTGCTGATTTCAAAAACATTATGAGTCGTATTCATGGTAAGACTGAACATATTATTTATCGCCATGCGGTTAAACTTGTTTTGTTTGATTGTTTGATGTATGGTGGCCAACCCGTGTTTGAAGACCCATTGGACACACGACTTCAAACTTTGAATATGCACTTTGGCGAGGATATTCTTGCACATACTGTGGAGATTGAAACACATGAAGAGTTCTTGGATATTTATAACGAGGCTATTGAGGCTGGATATGAGGGAGTTATTGTTAAGTCCCCCAATGCAGTTTATCAGTTTGGCGCAAGGTCTAAAGATTGGGCTAAATACAAGCCACCATTGATTGATGTTGATTGTGTTATTACTGATGCCGCTGAAGGTCGTGGAAAGAATGCTGGTGTATATGCTTCTTTTAAGATTGCTATCAAAGATGAAAATAACTTAGTCCCTATTGGATGGGTAGGGACAGGTTTTACAGAATCCGACCTAAACTTCTTAAGCCAGCAATATAATAGATTGGGTGCAGGGAATATGCTTATTGAAGTTAAGGGCGACATCCTCACTCAAAATGAAAATGGAGAGTATGGTCTACGCTTCCCCCGCTATGTGAAATACCGAGATGATAAGGACGAACCAACACAATTAAAGGAGTTGTTAGAATGAATATTAGAACTATTGAAGAAGGAAAACTTTGCCATTACTGCCGAGAACCATTTAACGGTGTAGAAGAAGGCTTAGTGCAGGAAATTACAGAAGGCGAGTCTTACTACCATTTGCGATGTGGCGGTAAGTTGATGTTGTATAGAATTGAAGGTGTATTACCCAAGCATTTGTTTGATGCTTGTATTAGAGAGTTGCAGAACCCTCTTCCTCTTTCACTTACAGACCCTCAACAAACTACACTTGACACACATGAGGAATCTTGATGTTTAATAATGGGGAATTGAGTGGAATTTTACTAACAATTGCCCGACCTGAAATTACATGTTATCAATCTAATACAAGTAAAACAGGATGGAACATTAGAGTTAGAATTATGTTCAGAGCATCTTATGATTTTCTATTAGCATTAGAAAGAAAATTTAAGTCAATGGATGTTGAGTGTAATTTGAGAACAATTGAAGGGCCAAATAGAAAAGCACCTGTGTTAATTGTAGGAAAAAGAAAGTCACTTGATGCAGTTAGGGAGTCTATGAATCATAGTCTTCCTTGTTCACACGCAGATTGGCGAATATTTGATGCAGTATCAGTAGAAATAGCAGAAAAGAATCATTTAGAAGAAGAAGGAATGAATAGAATTAGGGAGATGATGAATAATGAAAACTACTTCAACGAAGTTTAAATTGCTTGTAGGTGGAAACGGTTCAGGTAAAACTAAGAGAGCAAGACAAATCTTGGGTTCACGACCATTTACGGTCATGGAAGCGTGTAATATCACAATTGATGACATATATTCATACCCAAAAACACATGGTATTCTTATTGAAGAAGTGCACTATAAGCCTGAAACTAAAAAAATTATCAATATCTTAACAGTTCACAAAAATGTGGTGCTTACATCCATCAATGAGAAGGATGTGCCCAAGTCAATTATGAATATGTGTGTAAGAAAGCGTATGGGGCAGACTGATAATCGTCAGGAATATATTAAAATGGATGCACCAAATTGTAACAAACCACTAAAGTTTGATAAAAGCGTCTATGATTTAAACATTGAGTATCTTAAGAACAAGGACAGACATGAAGTATTGAAATACATGAAATATAACAGTCCACCAGATATGCAAATGTTGAGTTGGGTTGCACCTAATATTGATGTTAGGAAGATTGCCTTTTCTGACCAGATTATGAGAAGATGGTCTAAAGATTACTTTATGGAAATCTTTGTCTTTTCTTGGAGTGGTAATCATCATGGAAGAGTAAATTTTCCACAGCGAAACTCATATTCTCCTGTCCCTAAGATTTGTCATAAATTGGGTCTGAAGGAGAAAGATGCTTATCTCGTTAGAGCGTATCTTAAAAATCCTGAATGGAAGGAATGGGCAATTTCAAAACTTGACGCTGAAGAATGTAAGATTCTTGGGTTGAAGAAACCAAGAAGGCAACCAATTAGATATACAAATACTAAACTGGGTGATTTTTGATGAGAAAATCTCAAGGTGTATCATTTACTGCTTGGCTTGCTGATGTGGTTAAAGTGGGTAGGTTTAAAATTAATGACCTTTCTAAAATGTATGATGAGGATGTGGATTCCTCAGATGTGAAAAAGGTCGGTGAGTTGGATAGGTAGAAAGATGAATAAGAGTTATGCTGAAAGGTATATTGATAGAGCCATGAATGATGGTGTTGAAAGAACATCAAACGGCATTATCAATGCTATTATGTCTTACATTGAAGAAAAGGGAGGGACATTCACATATGTTCCGACAGAAAGAAAAGTTACTTCATATGTAGGCAACAACAAAAATTATAAAATTACAAAGAAATCAAATAATAAACATTCTAACCTGTATATTAAAATGAAATTATGTAATACATGTGATGGTTCTGGATTTAAGAATCATCAAAACTGCAAGGGGTGTAATACTCCCAAGATTAAATGCAGAAATTGTGCTGGTTCAGGGGTAGCACTTGAAATGCCCTGTGGTTATTGTAAAGGAATCGGAGAGATTGAAAATGAATTGGACAGAAAAATACAGACCAAAGAAGATTGAAGAGATTGTAGGACAACATAAATTTGTAGAAGACGCACTATCGTGGATAAATAAAACTAATCTTCCTAATATTTTGTTATATGGAAGACCGGGAACTGGTAAAACATCAGCCGCCTATGTATTGGCTATGCAATATCTTGCTGATGAAATGAGGAATAACTTCATGGAAATCAATGCAAGTCAAGATAGGAAGTTAGAAACTATTCGCAACACTATTACAAATTTTGCTAATACTAAGGGTTCAGATAATGTGCCCTTTAAGATTATACTACTTGATGAAATTGATGGTATGCTAAAAGACTCTCAGCGAGCCTTAAAGCGAACTATGGAAAGAGCCACGGGAGTTCGTTTCATTATTACTTGTAACGATGAAACATCTGTGGATTATGCTATCCGTAGTCGTTGTGCAAATTACCACTTTTCATCATTAGATAATGAGTCCATGACAAGTATGCTCAAAACCATCTGCGAGAATGAAAACCTTTCATTCCCAGATGAAGATATACAATCTTTTGCTGGCATGATGAACGGAGATATGAGAAGGGCGGTCAATGAATTACAGGCCGTTGCCTTTACTGATTCTGATTTGAAAAGCAAAGCAAAGGAGTTTATGAACGACTATTATGATATTGTGAAATACCTTACAGACGACCCCATGAAAGCACACGGCATTTTGATGAAGCGAGTGTTAAGCGGCAATTCTGTTAAGGAAATTTGTGTTAATCTGCACCATTGTGTGTTAGATATGGAATTGAGCAGGGCAATTACATTTAAGTGCCTCAGCGCAATTGGAGAAATGGAATGGAGGCAAAGGGTAATGACTCCTAAAATTATTGTGTCATGGTTTGTGGCACAATTTACCCAGTAAAACAAAAGGTGAAAAAAATGAATGAAAGAATGACGAATGAACTGAACGGATTGGCTAACAAACTTGGTATCAGTTCTGAAGAAATGACGAAAAAGATGGAAGAAATTGCAACGGCTAATGCGTTGGATTTGGAAAATGAAAAGCACTTGAGGTCTGCCCTTGCTTTGACTCGCCAATTTGTGCGAAGTTCAACCAAGACAAACACCAATACTTCAAGTGGTTCATTTGGCGACATGGCCTTTGGCTTTGTTGTTGGTGCTGAACCAGCCCGTGATATTCAGGAATGGAGTCGTAAGACTTTGCTGAATGATTACAATGCTAACGCTAATACGGTTTTCAATGAAGGTCGTGTTGCAGAAGTTGTGGAGGAAAATGGTGTCTATGAAAAGAGTCAAATCCGAAATGGGGATGTTGAAACTAAGGTTATCCCCAGCCTCCCCAATTGTTCTATTGAGGTTGATGAAGGTAAGTGGATTGTTCCTCTTGACAATGTGGAAGCATATTCAAGCGGTGATAAGAACAAGCGTTTCGGTAAGCCTCTTCCTGCTGAAGAATGGCGACGACGAGTTCACTTCATCGGTAAGAAAGAAAACGGAGATTATCAGTATTGGACTTTGGGTTTGAAGGACTCTCTCGCAAAGAATTGGACTGTTGAACCTTTCCGATGGTTTCACATTCACGCTTATTTCAACGATGAGCGTAATGCTTGTTATGGTATTAAGACCAGCACTCTCGGTTCTATTCGCTATAACGATAATCTTGATGCTGAGGATGATTTGTTTGTCGGTAATATGCCTTCAATGGAAGACTTGTTGGCTGAACACATGGAAGGATATGTTGCAGACTTGATGGAAATTGAAGATTACCATCAACAAATTATGTCAAATCCGGGAATGAAACTTTGTATTACTGATGGTATCGTTAGTAGTATGAATCTTACGGTTAATGAAAAGACGGGCAACCGTGTTATTTGGATTGAACCTGCTGATGGAAACTACGGATTTGAAGAAGAAGAAATTCCTGATTCAACCCCATGTTGGATTCCTTCTAATGTGGACATTGATTTCGGTGTCGGTTCTGATGTTATCGTTATCGGACGAACCAATCAAAGCCGAAAGAAGGATAGCGACGGAAATGTTTTGGAAGACGAGTGGAATCCTGTTTCCTTGAATGTTTATGGTATTCTTCCCCGTATTGCTTTGGGTGTTGCACCTGAAGTTGAGGAAGCCAATAGCGGCGATGAAGAACTTTCTTATTGGTGATTTAAATGGATTACCGAAAGATTGGACTTTACAGTAGCCTTACATCTATTATTGGTAGCATTGGTATTTATGCCCTTTACGACCACGACTTAGGTATCTTTGTCGGTCTTTGGGCATCAGCACTTTTGCTTCTTAGCGATAGATTGGCTGAATTGTAATTCTCGCTTAGGTTGTTGTCATAGAGATACACCAACAATCTACGAGTTGTCGTGTATAAGTTGGCGATAGAATGACTTACGGCGGGGTGCAAGGCCCTTACAACAGGTGATAACATGATTAGAGAAAACACAACTTATTTTAGACTACATCAACTTTGTTTTGATATGTCAGAAGTGGAAGCAATTGAATGGAAGCGACTGGAAGAAGAACCAGACAATCCATATTCGGTAAGAATCCACTTTAGAAGCGGGAAACAGTTCACCCGTCAATTGTTTGAACAACAATTTAAGCAATTAAAAGAACAACTTAAACACCAACTAGGAGATGAATAATATGGGAATTGGAAATAAGAAAGGAAATGCAGCAGGAAAAACTCTCCAAGCAGCAAAAGAAAATAATAGCGAATCGGCTTTTAAACAAGCCAAACTTCGTGCTATGAATCAGCGAAAGAAACTGCTTGAACAAGAGCAGGCATTTTTGATTTGTGGTATTAGTGGTAATCCGGGAACGGGTAAAACAGGAGTTGCTTTAGATTGCCGAACCGAAGAAGAACGAAAAACACATTGGCTTTTTGTTCTTGACTTTGATGAAGGTGCAGAACCTACATGGCGACAACATTGGAGTGAAGATGAAAAAATTGTTATCTTCAATCCTCATGTTTATACAGAAGACATGACCGTTGATTATTTGGCTACTGCTGACATGGCTCGTTATTTCATCGCTATGGTTAATGAGGCAATTGAAAACGGCAAGATTGAAGATGGTGATGATGAGGTTGAAATTGAGGCAGTTAAGGCTATCGTTTTTGATGGTCTTGATACTTGGCTTGATACCACTAACATGATTGCTCGTTTGAATCATATTAAAGGTGGCGACCCACGACAGGCTGATAAAGTTAAAATGGTTCCGACACAATGGTATGCAAGAACTGAGGAATACAAGCGTTTGTTTAAAGCCGCTTGTCAGTTGCGTTGTCATAAATTTTTCATCACGCACATGAAAGAAGTGCATGATGGATTTTCTATTGTTGGGACAAAGCCAGATTGGGAAAAGAACACCACGGCTAAACTGTTTCAATACATTGAGTGTAAAAAGGAAGAGAAAGGAAAAACTTTCAAACTTACTGCCCATGTCCGAAAGTCTAAGACCAACAATGAAAATGTTGGACAGACCTTTACCGTTATGGAAAGTAGTAGTGGTAAAGTAGAATGGAACGGCATTGAGGCTATTAGAAATGGCTCTCTTTGATTAGGCTATTGGGTGTGTAGCCTAAAGATGGGGTTAGTCAGATAATAACGGCTTTATTGCTGACAACGGAATTGCCTCCCTCCGTTGCCGTTTCCCCATTAAGGAGTTGATAATATGAAATTTAAAGTGAATGGAAAAGAATTGAAAGAAGTAATTGAAAGCGTGTTGCTTAAAGGTAAGTGGAACTATGGAATAAACAACAAACAGACCACTCTATCATCGTCTATTGTTATGGGCGTTGATGTTGAAGAGATGAAATGTAGTGTTTGGAATGCTGACCCTGCAACATTTGTAGAAAATAAAATTGTCCTTGAGGAATATGAGAATACTACTCAGGGTCGTTTTGCTATTGATACAGATATTTTATTGAAGTATCTTGGTAATGAAGTGTGTCTATTCCGTATGGAAGATAACGCACTTATCATTAGCACAAATAAGAAGTCTGTAAAGTTGCCCATTCTTGAACGACACCAATACAATGATAACATTATTCATAGCGTAACTAATATTACTATGAATCGCAAAATGGATGAACCTGTTGTCATTAGTTCAAGAACCTCGCTAACTACAAGGCTTAAAGTCCCTACTGCTGAATTGGTAGAGGCTTTTAAAGAATGTGAAGTTGTAGGTAATTCAGTATACAAAATGTCCTATGCAGTTAATGGGAACTTAGAGATTTCGTCTACTAAAGTTAGTGAATCTGTTGAGTTTGATATTGAGCCTATGGAATCTGTTGGTGATGATGCTATCGTTGAGTTTTCAGCACCATTCTACAAATACCTAAAACATGGAATTACTATTATTTCATACAATGATGAATCGCCAATCTCAGTTGTAAATGGCGACTATAAATTACTGAGAGCACCAAGAATAGAAGGTTGATAAAATGAATGAAGAACAAAATAAAGAAATGGAAAGCCGAGCAAGTGCATTGGATATGCTTCTGCAAATGACAGCAATGATTCAATATATGGCTAACGCAATGAATATGGAAGCCGCTGGAATTATCCACAATGGTGGCTGGTGTAAAGACTTGATTACAAGCGTTTGCCCTATCTGCAAATTAGAGGCTGAACAAAATGACAATAAAGATGAAGAGCAATAAGTGTTGCATCTGTAAAGAAGAACATCTTGATGAAACATACAACGCTCAACCTGTAATGGAAGGTAAGTGTTGTAAAGCCTGTTATAATGGTGTAGTGGTCTATCAAAAATTTAATCTTGCTGGATTAACTAAAGACGACTATATGTATAATGTAAGTCATACGGGTGATTATAAATGAACGACCATCAGGATAGTGAAAACTTTTCATATGAACGCACATGGGAAGAAATTGAAGATTTGTTGAACAAAGCCGAAAGAGAACAAAACAAACATCTAACGGCACTACAAACAAGAAAACCAAAACCGCTTCTTATGAAACACATGAAAAACTACAAAGGGTTAGAGGGAGTCATTAATGCCCTCCGATGGGTTCTTGGGGACTTAAAGGTTAGTGAAGAAAAAGTATTAGGGAGAGAAAAGAAATGAAGATTGAAGAAAGAACGAGTTTGACTTATGACGACATTAGTATTATTCCAACATGGTCTGGTATTAATAGTCGTTCCGACTGTGAACTATATACGAACATTGGGGATTATTCTCTTGCTACACCACTAATTGCTTCTCCTATGGACACGGTTTGTGGTGTTGATATGTGCATTGAGTTATCTAAACTTGGCGGCATGGGAGTTCTTCATCGTTTCCAAAGTGCTGATGAACAAGTTGATTTGTGTGATGAAATTGATGCTAACGGTGTCCAGAATTATTTGGCCGCAATAGGTGTCGGTGATTCTGGCATTGGGCGTTTAGAAAAATTGCTCAAATATACCCAAGTTAGAGGAGTCTGTATTGATGTTGCTAATGGGCATCATTCTCTTCCCATGCAAATGACAAGTTATATCAAAGCCGAATATCCCGATATTCATGTTATGGTTGGTAATATTGTTTCAAAGGAAGGTGCTATGGACTTAATCAAGGAAGGTGCTGACACACTTAGAGTCGGTATCGGAAATGGTTCAATGTGTGAAACCCGTATTAGGGCGGGAGTAGGTGTGCCTCAAGCAACGGCTCTTAATGACATTTACGCCTTACTTGAAGAAGAGTTATTGGATGTTGCTATTGTCGCTGATGGTGGAATTAAAACTACGGGTGATGTTGCTAAGGCTTTGGCTCTTGGTGCTGATGCAGTTATGATTGGTTCTCTCTTTTCGGGAACTAAAGAAACGCCCGGTTCAATTGCTAAGACGGGTCAATGGCCTAATGAGAAACTATTCAAGAAGTATCAAGGGTCTGCTTCTATTGAGTCTAAAATTGCTCGTGGTGAAGAGGTTAAAAATGTTGAAGGTAATTCAAAGATTACTCCCTACAAGGGTAAGGTAAGTAGAATTGTTCAGGATATTAACGATGGTGTTAGGTCGTCAATGAGTTATGTCGGTGCTATTAACCTTGAAGAGTTTAGAAACAATGCTAAGTTTTGCCGAGTAACTCAAGCGGGACAAATTGAAGCACAACCTCATGGATTGTGATATTATGCCTGTTAATTTTGCAGTAATGGAAGGAACAGGGTTAGCAAGATGCAAACTTTGTTTTAATCATATATTAAAAGGACAGCCTGTTATTTATATTAAGGGCGGCCGCTACAACGGCCTCCAATGTCATGTATTACCTGAACAATGTCAATACCTACATGATAGACTATTAGAAATGGATGTGATAGAATGATTATTAGTGATGCAAAGAATAATGTGGAACTTAGATGGAGAGATGAAAACGGAGAAAGAATGACTCGTTGTGTTGAAAACTTCAAACCTTATTTCTTTATTAGAAAGGGTGATGAAATGCCAGCAGTTATTCCTACTAATAAGTCTTGGAAGAAGAGTATTAAACCTCAATATAATTTTGGCGACTATCATTCTCTTGATAACCGTGACTTGATTAAGGTTTCATTTGACACTACACAGGACTTGTATGAAGCCCGTGATTTTTGGGACTATACCTATGAAGGGGATATTTCACTTGCCCGTAAATATGCTAATGATGTTCTTACTGAAATTCCTGAATACAATATGCGAAAGTGGTATCTTGATATTGAAACACAAGTTGGTGGGAGGTATGATGGGCAAATTAACGCCTTGACCTTTTACGATTCTTACGATGAACAATACTACATTATGACACATTTTCCTCAAGAACCGCTACCAGAATATGATGGCGTATTGGTGTATGAAGATGAACATGATTTGTTGGAAGCATTGGTTGAGTTCGTGCATGAGAAAGACCCAGACATGATTATTGGTTGGTATCTTCTTGGTTTTGATATTCCTAAGATTATTGAAAGGATGCATCTAAATGGTATTAGTCCTCGCAAGTTGAGTCCTCATCGTGAAGTGCGTGGCGTTTCTGATACCAAACTATACAATATTAATTACACCAATGCGGCTCAACCAATCAAGGGCAGAATTACCTATTGTCTTATGACACGCTTTGAACGATTGTGGCTTGACGCACAAAGAGGAACATTACCCTCGCTCAAATTAGACGACTGTTCTAAGTTAGTTCTCGGTGAAGATGCAGGTAAGGTTTCAAAAAGTTCTAAGTTTAACGAAGATGAATTCTTTCTGCGCTCTTGGTTAGAAGATACTGAAACATTCCTTGAATATAACCGAGTAGATGTAGAGTTAATGGTTCGCATGGATAATGAAATGAACATTAGTCAAAATGACATTGCACTTCAGCAGTTGTTTATCTGTCCATTTGAATGCGTATTTCATAACTCTCAGATGGGTGCGGCATATTTTATGCGTCATTCTAATTGGAAAGCACCAACAGGTATGAAAGGAAACAAAACAAAGTATGAAGCGGCATTCGTTATGAATCCCGAAGAAGAAGACACATATGGAACACATGAAAATGTAGCCATCTTTGACTTTAAATCTCTATACCCAAGCATGATGGCCGCAAGAAACATTTCATGGGAAACAAAAACACAAGACCAAGATGCCCATAAAGTGTATTTCCCAACACCTAAAAATCTTGTAGCATACAAGCCAGATAGACCAAGCGTTTCCTTCACGAAGGATTCTTTGGGTGTGTTGCCTAAAGCGGTTTTGACTCTAATGAAGTTGCGTGATGAATACAAGGAGAAGCGTAAAGAAGCCAAGAATGATGATGAATACAGAAAGTGGGATTCAGCACAAATGGCTACAAAGCGTGGTGTGAACGCCCTCTATGGTGTTTTGGCTAAGGACGGATATGGATGGGGCGACATGGAAATGGCTCAAGCGATTACGGCTTCAGCAAGAGAAGCCATGCGAAGTGTAGCATTCAAATCTCAAGAGTTGGGCTACACCGTTATTTACGGACACACCGATTCAATTTTTGTAAAGGTTAAGGATGTTGCAGATGCTAAACAGTTATGTATCAAGTTAAATGAATATATCCAAAAAGAAGTATTCAATGACAATGTGGTTCTTGAGTTTGAAAAGTATGCTAAAACCTTCTTCCTATCTATGAAAAAGAATCGCTACTGTGGCTATCTTTCTTGGAAAGATGGTGAATGGTTGGATAACCAACAATTCTTCGTTATGGGTTTTGAAATGAAAAAGTCTAACGAAACTAAATTGGCTAAGACTGTTCAAAAGAAAGTTTTGGAAATGGTTGCATCTGGTAGTGAAGAAGGAGATGTAACTAAATATACAAGGGCTATGTATAAACTTGTTAAGGGTGGAAAATATGACCCTAAATCCGTTATCAAGAGAACCCGATTGCGTAAGTCATTGGATGAATATGATTCAATAGCAGGTGGTTCTGCTGGCGTTTTAATTTACAATGAACAAATTGGAACGATTGAAGTAGGTGATAGTTATTATTATTATAATGTTGATAATAAGCGCATCAATAAATATCCAACAAAATTTAATGTTGGTGATAAAACAAGGAATGTTGAATATATAGCATTCAAGAAATATGAAGAAGTAGAAGACTTCTACCCTATCAATTGGGATAGACTTGCTGAATCAGAAATTGTGAAGAAGGTCAAATTGATTTATGAATCTCTAAGGTGGGATTTAATGGGAATAGCCAACGAAGGCAGACAAACAACCTTAGACAATTGGTGGTAATATGAGAAGTATGAGTAATATTAAAAGAATATTGGAAATCAAAAGTGAGATGCAATTGTTATCAGACACATATGATTCCTTAGAAATGAAACTGGTTAAACTCCAAGAAGAAGAAGAAAAACTTTGGGTTAAAACAGGAAATTGCACTATTTGTGGACAAAGAGGGACTGACGGATATACCGAATGGCACCACATTATTTCACAACACAAGTGCAAAAAAGAAGGATTAGACCACTTAATTAGTGCAAGGTCTAATGTAGTTGAATTGTGTAAGCGTTGTCACGATTTAACTACGGCATCTATGTTAAGGTCAAACTTAGAAGGTGCTTCAAAGAAAGTATCAAAAGAAAACGCAGATAAAGAGCCTACTGAAAATCAGATTAAGTTTATTAAAAAACTTGGCGGTGATATGGAAGGTATCACTACACGACAGGAGGCAAGTCAATATATTGACGAACTAAAAAAAGAGAAAGGGAGGAAATGATTCTTCCCGATAAAACAAAAGAAAAGGTGATTGAATTGAGAACAGAAAACGGAGAATATACATATTTGTGGGAACCAGATAACGAAGAAGGACCAATGCTGAAGATTACTAAATCTTCTATTGGAACATTTAACTTCTGTCAGTTGTCCTACCAATATAACTACATTGAAAGCATTAAACAAAAGACCTCGCCAGCAATGATTAAGGGGACTATTGTTCACAATGCACAAGAAGACTTTTGGAAGATTGTAAAGATTGATGAAGCATTAAAACATGCTGACGAACCTATGGAATTACAAAAACATTTTAGAGGACTTTACCCTGAAACGGATAATGAAGAATACGAAGTTCTTTATACCGCTATGTCTGCATATAACACCGAGCGATTTATTGAATGTAGGGAGGATGATACACTTGATACATTTATACCTATTGGAAATGAAATTAAGTTGGACGCTAAGTTCACAACCGAAAGTGGAATTACTGTTCACCTTCAGGGTATTATTGATAGATTGTTTTTTGAGGACAATGGTTATATTCCTATGGAATTAAAGACTGGTGCTTGGAAAGACACCAAGAAAACAATGATGCGAAAGGAGATGGCTTTCTACAAGTTGCTTTTTGATAATGCTGATAGAGAGGTGCTTATTGAAAATGGTCTTGACCCCAATATCCAATTTACTCATTGGGCTTGGTATTATCCAGCATCTAATTATGTTTATGCTGAGAAGGTCAGTAAGCGTTCCGAAACTGCTGTATTAAGGTCTATTGATAAGTTAATTGAAGCATACATGGAAAACGACTTCAAGGCATCTTTCTTTTACAAGAAGTGTATTCATTGTGGACATTACGACCATTGTGAAGCGGCTGAGGGTGGCGACCAATATGAGTGGTTCTGATTTTTTAAGAAGCGGTGTTATTGAAGATGTTATTAAACAAAGAGTATGGACTATTAACGACATACTAAATGCCGATGAAGTAACTGAAAGTATTGTTGATACATTAATCAACGATATGGATAATAGCACTAAATGGAAAATTGTAAAGGAATCTACTTTGTCTGATGATATGTCTAAACATCTTAGGCAGGAACTTAATAGTATGGTTTCTTTTGTATTGACAAGTTTTCTAAAAACAGCAACAGTTGATTTTGGTGGCGAAAAAAATGAAGTTGAAAAAAATAAAGAACCTGTTCAAAGACAGGTGGGAACAGATGAAAATAGTGTGGACGAAACTGAAAAAATATTAACCTTAAAAGACAGAATTCGTTTAGACACTAAATTAATGGATGAAAATGATAAGAAAAAAGCAGGTTTGATTTGAATGGGAAGGTTTTGTAAAGATTGCAAGGCTTATCTTACACTAAGAATCAATACTTATTGTTCAATTTGTAGTTATAAAAGAGGTGAAAAATTTGTATTTTCCGAGAGAAATGTGGGCAGGGAGTCTGAGGAATAGGGCAAGAGAACCTTCAAGGATTGTTGTAAATAATCTAAAAGAGTATAAAGATTTTATATCAACCTACAATGGTAAGATGAATGTCTTTACTTCTGTTTATGATTATGAGCATTTCTCAAATAATCGTGGACTTGAATACTCAATTATCCTTGATAGAATATTTCTTGATTTTGATGCTCATGGAAATGAAGAAGAATTGAGCGACTTATATGAACATATGCTTGTTTTACATCGCTGGCTTTTAGAGAAGAAATACAAACACACGGTTTCTTTTTCAGGTCGTGGGTTTCATATGTTTGTTTATGGTAATCAAGCAAGGTCGCTTCGTGAAATCAAAGCATTTTTTAACATATGTCACGATGTTATTGATAAAAGTCCCTACCTTGATACAGTTGTTATTAATACGGGTCGCTTGAGAAGAGTTCAAAATACCTATCATCTTGGTGCTGGACGCTGGTGTATTCCACTTACAGACAAAACAATATCTTCTGGTATAGGAAACATATTGAAAATGTCTGAATCTGGCCCTGTTAAAGAAAAACCATCAGTCTTTGGACGCCATTTAGTTACTTGGCCGAGCGTAAAAAGAATGGAAAACATGGAAGTTGAAATTCATAGTGTTGAAAGTCCAGGTGATTTACCTATTTTACCCTGCCTTAAAAATGCTATTATGGTAGAAAACCCCAATCATCGTGCGAGAGTTTTGCTCGTTCAATGGTATAATGAGTTTCTATCTGAATATGCAATTATGAAAAACAACCTTAATTGCACTCCAAGACAATTATCTGGAGATTCTTTGCTTGACATAAAAGCGATTATCTGTAATGAGGTTAAATTGATTGCCTCAAATGAAGACATTTGGATTGATTACAACCAATACACAACCCAAGAGCAAGTGTCATTTATTGTAGACAAGAGATACATGGCCCCGTATTGTAATACATTAATTGAAGAAGGTCTTTGTGTCGGTAAATGTTGGAGGTATGGTGAATGATTATTATTGACAGTAGAGAAGATTCGCAATTAAGTAGAGCAGTTGAAGAAATTGCTAAGTCAAACAAAATCCAAACAGAAAAGAAATGGTTGGAAATAGGAGATTACATCATAGGTGATTGTTGTATTGAAGCAAAGTCAGCCGCAGATTTCCTACAATCAGTTAGAAACAAAAGAATATTTAATCAATTAGACAACATGGATAGAGAATATAACAAAAACATTATTTTAATTTACGGAACATTGGATGATGCGATTAGTTATTTACATAGAACACAACATAATACAGCCGCTTGGAGAGTTAAACTAAAGAGAATGTTTGTAGGGGCAATTACTTCTATCGCATTACACACCGATGTTAAACCAATCTGGGTGGATAATTACAGGACAGCATCACATATTATTGTAGCAACAACACAACACATAGACAAAGAATTAATTATACACAAAGAATTACCAAAGAAAATTAAAACAGACGATGTTAGAGTAGACATATTGACTGAAATAAAAGGCGTTTCAGTTGAAAAAGCGAAAGCCTTACTAAAGACCTTTGGAAGTATTGCAGAAATATCCATGTCTTCGGTTAATGATATAACCAAACATAAAGGCATTGGAAAGAAAACTGCTGAAAATATTCTTGAGGCATTAAACAAAGAAGAAGAGGTGAAATATTAATGGAAGATTTAAATGTAGATGAATGGGAAATGTATGACGCATTGGCTAAGATTACTGATACCGAAAGTGGTCTTGAAACAATTCGTTCAAAGAAAGTAGAATTACCTAAAAGTGTAAAGAAATGGACAGATGTAGTGGGACAGTTTTCTCTCCACAATGAATATCCAGCACAAATGGCCTACTTCGTTACATTAGGACAGATTCTAAAAGATGTAGTTAGGATTCCTGTTGGAAGACTTTCACTTGAACCGAGGATTCACTTTTGTTGGATTCAAACATCAAGAAGTGGTAAGACAACCATGTTTGATTTTCTTGAACCTGTGTGGTCTAAGACCTTTGATTTGGTTAATGCTTGGCCTACAACACAAGACCAAACACCACTTACAGGTGTAAAACAATTTACTCTTGAGAACCCAGACAGTTTTACTGACCAAGGTTTGTTAGGAACGATGCAAATTGATATTCCTAATAGTGAGTTTAGTGCCGTAGATAAAAGAGCCGCAGAAGCAAATGGTGAGGATTATGATATTAAACCAACAAAAGACAAAACAATTTATGGAAGTTTGTATGGTTCTGGTATTATTGCTTTTGACGAGTTTGAACATTCTGGTATTTTCAAGGAGTCGCAACACAAGCAAGAAACAGTAATGCTCTTTCAGAAGTTTATGAACCGTCTTGATTCTAAATCACATCTAATCAAGAAGCGTTTGACTAACTTTGGAAGAGATTTGATTGTTGATTCGCAACGCTCTCTTTGGGCTACGACTCTCCCACCTGAAGGATTGGAAAGAGTTATCTTAACAAAGGGTGTTTTCCAAAGGATGTGGCTTTATGTCCGTGAAATCCCTGAGTCTTTGAGGAGTCAAATGGAGGAAGATTATTTGGACATGATTGGCGAAATTATTGAGGATGATGGAGGGGCCGCCCCATACCAAGAAGAGTTTGCTGAAATGCTCTACTCTTCTTACAAGTGGGTTCAAGAGCGTTTGGAGAAGGTTGATGGTGATAAGAGAAAGGTTCTTGAAATGACTGATGAAGCAAAGGGTTCAATTAAGATTGTTTGGTCTGCTATGAAGAAATACATGAACACCTTTGACGATAGTATCTATGTTGCTATCAACACTTTCTTTATGAACATGATTAACAACATTTGTATTGCGGCCGCCCTTTGTGCTATTACTGAACGAAGTCCTAAGATTACTGCCCGACATATTAATCAAGGTAGGAGATTGACCGACCAATCATTTGACTCTATTACTAAGTGGTTTGAAGAGAAACTTAAGAAGCGACCTAAGCGTATGGCGGATAAGAATAACGAGAAAATGTTTATTAATGCTTACAATACTACACAACCAAAGACGACCATTGATGGTAGTGCGGGCTGGGTTGATAAGCGTTTAATGATTGAATCATTCAGAAAGAATGAACAATGCGGAAGGAATAAATTTTATCGCCATTGGGAAAGTGTAAAGCATCTATTTGAAGAGGTTAGAAAAACAAAAACATATGTAAAATTAAAGGTGAAAGAAGATGAGTAATGTATTATCGTTTGATATTGAAACTAAAAACTTGAGTTATGATATTGGTGGGTGGGAAAATACCCATCTGTTTAAGGTTGCTTGCGTAACTACATGGGATGGAAATAATGGTGTAATTTATATTGATGAAGAAATTGGTGAACTTAAAAAGGAAGAAGGAATTGAAATCAAACCTCTTAGACAATTAAAGTTTGATTTAGATGAACACTTTCAAAAAGGCGGCATTCTATTGGGACATAATATTAATGCGTTTGATTTACCTGTGCTTAGAGATGCTATGGATATTTATATTGTTAGAAAATATCTTGAAGATAAGGAAAACCGTTGTATTGATACATCAGCGTATCTATTAAAGAATCACGGTAAGAGAATCCATTTGGATAATCTGGTTAAGAATACTATTTCAGACCAGAAAAATATGAGTAGTATAGATTCCGTGTTTAAATGGAATGAAGGTTTATATTCAAGTGTTGCAGATTATTGTTTAAAAGATTCACAATTGACTTATGATTTGTGGATGCATGGTAAGAAAAATGGTATTGTAAAATACTTTAATGAAGTAGAAAATAAGTTTGAAGAAGTCAGCGTTGAGTGGTAAAGACCCATAATTTGTGAAATTCGGGGGTAGGGATTTTGTTCCCTGCCCCCCTTTTTCACGCCGATTTTTCAATTTTTTGATTTTTCGGATTTTTTATTTGGGTCGTCTTTATAGTATAATTTTGATTTAGCCTTACAGTATAATTTGTATGCACCCAAACCTACTGCGCTGTAAAATAATAGTTCAATTAAAATTAAAAAAGATAGCATGTAAAATGACATGCAGACTTCATTTAAACAAATTCCTTCCATATCAATCACTAATAATCATATGTCCAGTAACTAATGGGGCAATACTATCGTTGTTTGATTGTAATGTAACATGTTCATGTGGTGCTAATGTTATTTGGTTAGCAACGGCAATTTTAGGGTGAGTAGTAAGTCCTAAATTAATAGTAGGGTTTCCTAAAATAGTAATAGGAACACCACCAATATTTATAATATGTAAAATATTTCCAGATGTAGGAATAGGTAAAGTAATTTGATTTGCTGGTATAAGAGTAGTAATATCATTAACATAGACCACAGTTTTACCACCTGTCATAATTGGTCCTGTTGCTGCTTCATGCACTTCATATCCAAGATTTTGATTAACTGTTGAAGTGATTGTTCCTACTGTTGCGTCATTAGAAGAACTATTTCCTCTTCCAAGAACTGAATCTAATGTGTCTGCTTCTGTTGAAGTAATAGTAAAAGAAGGGTAAGTTCCTGTAATTGCTGTAATACCTGCACCTGTTAAACTTACCGTTTGGTCTGGCGAAGAATTGGTAATAGTAAAGTTAGGATGAGTCCCTGAAGTAGCAATCCCTGTTCCAGCAGTTAATGTAACTGCTTGGTCGGGTGCATCATTGTTAATGGTAAAATTAGGGTGAGTTCCTGTAACAGAAATTTCTGTTCCCCCTGTTAATACAACATTTTGTTCAGGAGAATCATTATTTATCGTTAATGTTTTACTTGAACCCGAACCACCTGTTGATAGACTAATTCCTGTTCCACCTTGTAATTGATAACTGTTTTCTAAATCATCACTACCCTGTGTAATAAAAGTCCTGTTAGGAACATCATTAGTTCTACCAATACCAGTAACAAAAATAGCACCAGAAGAAGCATGAACCCTTGTTAAGAG
>Ga0222718_10001126_pt1 | contig 26737 bp, 41 predicted proteins | sample C33_27DmetaG_FD_165045 | JGI IMG/M metagenome (GOLD analysis project Ga0222718, IMG submission 165045) | Estuarine water microbial communities from San Francisco Bay, California, United States - C33_27D | ecosystem: Environmental > Aquatic > Marine > Unclassified | place: USA: California...
GTCAGCGTACCGCCGCCAGCAGAGTAGCCCGTACCCGAGACTTCGTTAGTCGCAGAATACGCAGTAGTAGTCGCATCCAGCGTAGCCGAAGACGTGTACAAGGCCAGCTTAAAGACCTGTGATGTGCCGCTGCTAAAGTCAAAAGTCCCGTCAAGAATATCGACTTTGAATGATGTTGCCATAGCCTGTGTAATAGCCATTTGTATTTCCTCTTAAATTAACGCGGTTCTATTCTTAGTTGGCCGGAGCGATACATATCTTCTCGCATCTTGCCGTCACCAAGATTTCTAAGTAACGCAATAGCTTGCACATACATCTTTTCGTACAGAGCTACCATATCGGGTTCACCCTTCTGAAAACGTATTGCTTCAAATAACGCCCCGTTCAGCAACGCAGAATCAAACTCGTCGCCCAACCAAGTAGTACCCGCAGTAACAATAGATTCTGGGTAGTATCCGTAATGCAGCTCCACAGCATAATTTGAATCTGGCGTTGGGCCTATGATAAACGCTGTGTCATCAAAAACGCCGTAATGTTTGGGTGCGCCAGTATCCGTTGGGCCGGGATACGCTTCTCGTATAAAGTTGACATCTTTGTTTAACAAGTACGTGTAGTTGCCCGAACCATCTACATACGCTAAGGAAAACGAATAGAGAAAGTCCGTGGGGTATACCAAATACTTATTGCCGGTTGACAAAGTGCCGGTCTGATTCTTGCGAAGCGCAGGTATTTGAACAGTGTTATATATTTTCTGTTCTGCTTGCTCGGTAAACATAGCAAGTTGATCTGCCGTGAACGTCTGTTCGCAGATGTCTTCTATGTTTGCTTTAAGCTCAGTGTAGTTCACTACGCCATTGGCCCTCGTGCCATTGTGCCCTTAGTAGCAGCGCCGGTACCGCGAATCTTGACGCCGCTGGTCTTCATGTCTTTAGGTGGTTGGTTAACCGTATCTACTTTATAAGATACAGGTTCGTCAGGATGCTCAATAACCTTTGGGGTTTTTACATTTGATCGTGCTTTCATACGTGTCTCCTAACTCGTAGTTACTGTTACTGTACCTACGGCGCCTCTGCCTTCTAAATTGTCTGGCGTAAGTCCAAGGGGGTCGTTTAATCCTACTGGATTCCAACCCCACTGTATGTCTCTACTAGCCTCTAATTCAGCAGCGTCTGATCTAGGATCGCGCACTGCCTGTGGATCATCTACTGGAAACTCTCCCAACCTGTTTTGCGGCTGATCTGGGTTCCAACATTCGGGGCAAGCTTTTAAGTTTGTCTTGTTCCCCTTTACAATTAATTGTCTAAGCTCTCTAAGTTTGTACTGAAACCCGCAAATATCGCATATCGCTATTGCGTTTTGAGCCGAGGCAAATCTCTGACTCATATCTACCTCACGCCATAACTACGGGGCACTAAACTAATAGAAGCTTTCTCTCTGTCTTCCCCTGCCGCTAACTCAAACTGCCTTTCATACTCCGTTTGTAGCATAGGTATTCTGGGCATCAGCTCTGGGTCTTTTTGCGCTATATAATACGCAAGCCCTGCAACTAAACAGGGCAGGAATCTAAAGTTTACATCGGCGGTGTTAACACCCGTTCCTGAGTCCTCAATACGCCGCATACGCCAATATTTTAAAATATAATAAGGGTCAAGTGCAGTGCCCTGATCTGGGACGGGCCATACAGTAACGGAGGGGTTTGCTTGGCCTCTGTCTATATACAGTTGTATAGGGCGCCCCTGAGAAAGTTTGTTAGGGATACTAGAGTAAGTAGATACACTTATGCGCGTAATGTTGAGATCAGACTGAGTAGTAATATTACCGCTACCAGTACGTACAACGTGCTCAAGCAAATCAATGGTGTCTGCCGGTAGAGCGTACGTCGCCGTCCCTTCCACAAGGTTGACAGTGCCTTCATCGATAGTCCACATGTTGATGCCACGGTTCTGCCACTCAATAGTAAGGAGGTTCATTGACCTACGTGCAGTACGCAGGTCATATCCCGAACGCATCTCACGGCCAGCACGTTCCCACGCTTCTTCAGCGATCTCCGTGAAGTCCATATTAAATGTAGCTGTACCTGAAGTAGCCATTTATTTTTTCTTCGCCACCTTCTTCTTACGTTTCAAAGATTGGACTCTCTTAGGCGCTCCTGCTGGTTGACCTAGCCGTTTCTTCTGGGCTATCCGAGATCGTTTCTCGGATTTAGTCATCTCACCAGAGGTTTTAGGGGTCTTACTGGAAATCTTTTTAGTGGGTCTACAGTAAGGTGTGCCGCGCTTTTCGCCCTTCTTCCGCCCGCAGGCTTTCCCCGTGCGAACGTCTTTCCAATCTTCCTTAAACCAGCGTTTTAACGCTGCCCCTTTTTTCGTCTTACGAACGGCCACTGGACTTATTACCCCAGTTCTTGGCACCGACTTTACGGCACTTAGCTATAGCACCAGAAGCATAAGCAGAGGGGAACACCTTGTAACGCGACTTTACCTTGCGGTAACACTCGTCTTTAACTGATCCACCTTTCTTTAAAGCTACGGGCCGCATTTTACCCATACCTCTGCATTTCATCATCGGAGGTTTATCCTACCTTGACCACGCTGGGCGATACCATTACCACGGCACATGCCGCCTTTGTTCATCTTCTTGACTTTACCGCCGTAATTCATGCCTTGATGCTCAGAATCTTTCATCATGGTGCCGTCAGGCATACGATGATAACCGGGCTTACCACCCACGTTCATGCGCTTAGTACCGCAATTAGACACTGGACCACCTCCTTCAAATTTACGGCCTTCGTCGGCCTTCATGTACTCACGCCCCACGCTTTGTGGGACACCGGCACGTCTAGCGAACTGGGGGTTATTAGCCACCGCCGCCATGAAATTGTGCTGTGCCTTAGATTTACTAGGCACTACCACTTTACCTTATCCGCCCAATAAGCTGCGCTCATCTTGCCTTTGGCAATATTCTTGCCGTGGCGGGCCTTAAATGACTTGCGCTTCGCCTTCATCCGTGCAGATTCGCCTTTCTTGGGCTTTCCAGCCGTGCTGGCACCCTGCTCTCCAAAACGAATGATCTTTTCCTTCCCACCCTCACAAGCCTTAACGACATGAGACTTCTTGGGATGAGAAGGAGTACGGCGAGGCTTATTACAAGCCATCTTCTTTTTATCTACTTGTTTAGCCATATTGCTTATTTAAAGTAAATATAAAAGAGTAAGTATCACCAGAACTAGGAGATACAGTAGTCGCTACTATGTCCCCTGTCTTACCGGCACCAGAGTTGTTGGGTATTCCGGTAAAGTCAGAGAAATCGTACTCTTCCGTCCAATTTACTGGTAGATCAAAAATAAGGGTGTTAGCCGTAGCATCCCATTCTAGTTTGACCCCCACTCCAACACCTACATACACAAGTTTTGCCAAAACAACGCCAGTGCAGGCTCTCCTGCTAACAGGGTCTGCACTCAACGTAGACACATCCACCATCGTAGACGTTACTACATCGGTGTTACCCACAGCAGTGTTGACTTTAATGATCGCTTGACGTGCGCCGTCTTGGATTATTTGAGTCGTTACTGTATCAGCCATTTAAATCTCCTAGTTTAAAGGTTAATAACCCAATTTAGGCGAGATTAATGTTTTGTTGATACAGAACAGTTACTCTGATTTCGCCGCCAGTAGTGGCTCCGGTGGTAGTCCAAGTCAGCTTTTTATCCGCAGTCCCAATGTCGGCCCAAGAAAGGGCACCACCAGCTTCAGTTGTAGGGTACTTTCGACCTGCTCCAGAAGCGACTGTGATGGAAAAAGTATTGATAAACGTAGCGTTGCCACCGACAGTATCTCCCACGCTCAACACTGCTGTAGCACCCGCCATAGCTGTAGGGCAGTCTATTACAATGTCAACAATTTGAGAGTTAGCAGGAATAACCACAGTAGTGTCATTCGCAGCAGAAGCTCCAGACGCAAGCGCAGTTCCGGTGGAAAAAGTCTGAGCCATAGTTACTTGGCCCGTGTTTTTCACGTCTTCACCGAGAGTTGTCCCGGTAGTATTTGAAATAGTGCCCGCTTTGACGGGGCCAGAAAAGGTAGTGGTACCCATTTTAATTCCTCACATGCGAGTTAATTTGTGGGGTGTATCTGTCTGCATGTCGTCAGCCGAGACTGTCAGATACACCGAATGACCTCGGTATACTCTAGTATATATCACGTAAACTAGTTTTGTACAAATAAAAGAAAGGGGGCCGAAGCCCCCAATCTAGCACCTTTTGCTTATTAAGCGCCGGGTGAACCGAAGATGCCCAGTGGGTCAGATACGCCGAAGCTGTATCGCTCACGAGCCTTATATCGGCTGTTGCCTGTGTCAAAGTCTGCGTCCATGCTGGTTTGCATTGGAGAACGGACAAAGTGCTTCAGGCCATTCGGGATGTCAGTCATCAAGAACCAAGCATTGGTATCAGTCAGGTAGTTGTTAACTGTGTAACCACCCGGAATTGTACCGTTGTTGTTCATGGCATTGATGTCGTTATCCGCTGTACCCGGACGAAGCTCGGAATCCAACAGGCGAGTAGCAACGAATTGCAACGCAGGTGGGATAACCAGCTTAGAAGGCTTAGCTGCGATAAGCAGACCACGCTCATCAGTCCAACCAGCGATCTGGATAACAGCCGCTTCAAGAGAAGCTTCGTTAAGGTCAGCCGCAACAGCAGGACGGTTTGAGTTAGTACCACCAGATACTAGAGGGTGAGCAGTGGAACAGAGAGTCTGTCCATCACCATATGTAGTACCGGCAGCAAAAGCGTTGTTAAGAATAGCAGCGCCTTTGGTTTGCTTGGTGTACGCCATAGCGCGGGCAAGTGCCTTTGTATAGCGAGAAGAAAGAGAATCGTAGAGGTTATCTTCGATTGCTTCCTCAGTCAGCGAAAAGCCCATAGCGACTGTCTCGTGTGTGTAACGAGCAGTCCAAGCTTCTTGCGCGTTGTCATAAGAGATTGCAGAACCCTCACCTTTAACAGGTGCAGCACTGAAACCGGACAACTTGGTTTCTTCCTCGAAAGACCGTTCCGAAGATTCAGTCTCGAAGATTTCAGCAGCCTCATCGCCATACTTAGCGTATTCGAGGCCAAATAGGGCGTTTAGGCCCGGTAGTAGCTCCTTAAGGAGTTGCGCTCTTGAAATAGCCATTAGTCAGCCTCCTTATACGCCAGTTGTGTTGGTGTACTGATGCAGGTTGATCTTAACGATCAGCTCAACATAAGTATCAGCAGCGGTTGAAGTTTCTGCAACAACATCAATTACTCGGATAGGGAGAGCAGCAGTTGTGTTCTCCGAACCTGCGAGTACGGACACAGCAGAGTTACCAGTAGCGGTATCTCCAGTGCCTTGTATTACAGACATGTTTGATGCCACGGCGGCACGGGCTGCGGAAGACATAGCGCTAGCATTGTCCGTTACAGCTACTTTAAACGCCGCCATTGGGTCGTCAACTACAACAGCATAAGCTTCAGTGACGCTAGTGCCGGGGTAATACTGAGCCGGTGTGAACTGGCCTTCAGCATTGACGTACTGGACACCTACACAGACACCCGCAGGGGAGCCAGTAGTAGTGCCAGTGAATTTCTCACATGTGCCTGCCGTTACGATTTTAATCAGATCACCGTAGAAAATAGCCACGTTGTAGGTGCTCGCAATAGGAATAAGGCGAGTCTGTCCTGCATAAGGCATACCGTCTACACGGTTAACTGGGTGAAAACCGTAGGGTGCACTGACTGTTGGATAAGCCATGATAAAACACTCCTAAAATAAAGTTAGTTTCCTCTGCCGAAAGTAACCTTCGATTTCCTATCATTAAATATAGGCATACGAGGATCATTCTCGCGCATGAGGTTATTGTCCACGGAGTTCATCTGAGATTCCGTTAATTGGTCGTAATACTCAGTTCGCTCTTGGACAAGCTCGTCGGGAGCTTTACATAACATTAGACCACCTACGATGACGTTATCTTTGAACCGTGCGTCAGCAACGGCATCGCTAAAGATTTCGGGGTGATCCTCTGCACGTACAGGCTCCCAGCCTTCACGTAATTTAGAAGAAACATTAGTCGAATCAGGTTGACCCATAGTGCTCACACGAACCCAGTGAAACGTATACCCATCTTGCGGAGTAGGATCAGGCAACACTGTTGGCCTTTTCCACGCCTGCTTACGGATAGTTTTTTCTCTAGTTCCGAATTCCCTATCTTGTCTCTGTTTAGACATTTTGTTTCCTCGCTAATTCAGCAGCCTGTTTGGCGTAAGTTTCCAACGGAACTCCAAGTTTTTTCGCAATAGCTATTTGTGACGGCGTAAGCCTAATTTTCTTAGGCGCTGTGCTCCGCGTTGCGGGAGCCACCACATTGCTAGGTTTTTGCTTGGGTGTTACCTCTGGTTCGTCTTCGATTCCATCGTCGAATTGATCGGGGAATACTTGTCGCATACGAGAATTTATCTTCTCGTAGTATTCATCAGATCGAGGGTCTGTACCCTCTTTTGTTAACTTCGTATGTAACCCTAACGCAAACGCGGTCATTTCGTCATCAGAACCAAACCACGGATTTTCATCTTTCCAAGATTCGGCTTTTACGTCACGTTGCGGTTGCGGTTCAGGCGCAAGTTGTTGTGATTGAACAGTATTTTGTTTAGGTTGTAAAGCTGTATCTACGTTAGTATCAGCAACAGCTTTGGGTTTTAACCCATTAACACGCTCCATGCGTATCTGGGCTGCATTTAACATAGTTTGCGCTTCTAATATAGAATCAGGTTGTCCAGACTCATACGCTTCTTTATATTGTTGTTTTGCTACAGTTAATTCAGATTCAACTTGTTTCTTAGCAGACTGAATTAACGCATTATGGCTTTGGTCTGTTTTGCTTTTAAGTTGTTGATTTTCATCAACTAATTTTCTAGCATACTGCTCAAGGGCTTCGCGCTCACGCTCTGCGGCTTCTTTAGCCCTACGCTCATCGTGGTAACCCTTACTAAAATGCTTGATCCGGTTTTTAACTTTTTCCGAATAGTTCTCAAGCTCTTCATTAGTAACTTCTTCAGGGGGTTCTGAGGGTTTACGCCCACGGTCTTCCGGGGGTACGTCGTCTACCACCTCAATTTCTACTTCTCCTGCCTGTATTACTTTTTCTTTCTCGGCAGGTTTTTCGATAGTTTCGCGCCCTTCGACTCCTTCAACCTCTATTTCTTCGGCTTTAGGCTCTTCTTGAGGCACTTCTACTTCTTGTAAGTTCTCTTCCTTGTCAGGATCAGGGAACTCAAACTCAACTTGTTGTATTGGCATGATCTAGTCCTTATGCGCGAGTCAGTTTACTCGGATCGTCAATAACAGCCTCGATAGAGTCATCGTTCATCAAACGGTACTCCTCGTTGCCTACTTTAAAGCGCGTGCCTGTGTTAGCACGGAACATTACAAAGTCTCCCTCTTTACACCACGGGCCAGAAGGAAACCGCTCTTTGTCGTTATAGGCTTGGTCACCCATATCGACTACCACCCCTACCATAGTCAGGATAGTCTCTTCCCTAATGGTTGAGCTGGCCTTAGCAATACCACCTTCAAACGTGTCTTCTATCGTAGGGAGGGCAATAAGCACGCGGTATCCCACAGGTTTAGGGACGTGCGCGTCCAACACTACTTCTGCCTGCTCTTTCTCTTCTATCTGTTTGCGCCGCTTTTCTTCCAGCGGGGTAAGCTTTGCCACTTCAGTCATCTTCGTCTTCCAAATGATTGCGCGAAAGGTCTTGTACTTCTCTGCGTGCGGCGGCTAGACCTCGGATTGCCCCACACGATTCCTTATATGAGGGGAAATCTTTTGCGCCCCCACTGGTAAGAAATTCTTCTTGGCTTTGCTGTAGATCAGCAAGTTTGTCATCAAGTACGTCAAAGACGGTTTTTGCCATTATCTATACCTTTTCTGTTACCGCACGCATAACACGACACCGGTCACGCTTGTCGCCTTCGTAGTAAATACGGTTCTCTGTTTCAAGTTGTGCGGGTCTGGCAGTAATGGAGCTGTAGGGGAAATACGGGTACTTTGCCCGTATCTCTTTTGTAGTAATCCCCTGTCTACCAGCTTTAACAACTTCTCTGTACACCAACGTAAGCATTTTACCGCTGGATACTTCAGAGGCCGCGTCTTTACTGGTCTGGGGGTCGTTACTACGCGCTAATTTATAAGCGGGGGTATCTTCAAACATTAATTTCTCCTAGGAGGCGTTTGTTGCGCTTTGGCGAGGTCTAATATAGCTTTGGCCTCATCCAAGTCTTGTCTTGCGTTAGCTTGATCTGTCTGAGCAGCAACCCGTGCAGCCTCAATAGTGGCGGTGTTGTCTGCTTTCTGTTTATCAAGCTGAAGTTTTGCAGCGTCAAGTGCTGTGTCTGCCTGATCTTTCTGTGCTTTGCGCTGTTGTTCAGCGGCTTTAAGCTGCATTTCTTGTTGTTGTAGTTGGAACATAGGGTCTTGCGCCTGTTGCTGTGCAGCAGCCTGTGCGGCCTGTTGTTGTTTCTGCTGGGCAACCTGAACCCCAGCTTTTGCCATGCTTTGAGAAAGTAACTTCTCAATATCTTCTGGCATCTCTTCACCCGGTGGCGGTAGTTGTGCCCCCAACTTAGCTTCCATCTGCTGTCTATAACTAAATGCTATGTGTTCTGCTATATGCGCTTGGAGTGCAGCCACCACCTGCTGTGCAGCGGGGCTTTGGCCTATAAACGCCGCAATCTGTGGGTCTTGCATGAACGCTTGGTGAGTAGCAATGTGCGCGTCATGGTCTTGGTAAATGAACGCTTCCATAGGTTTACCCACAAGTGATGCCATATTTTCACTAACTGGGTCAGATGGTTTAATATCATCTTTAGTAGGTACAAGCTTATCTGCGTTCTTAATACCCAGAACTTCGATCATCTGCCGGTGTAGCTGGGGCAGGTCGTATATCTGTGGGGTAGCCTGTGCCATCTGCAACACAGTCTGATACTGCACAACCCGTTGTGCCATCGTACTGTTGTTGGGGTCACTGACAGGAATTACTTCCACCATGTCGTAGTCCATGCGGCGGGCACGGGGTTCTCCACGGTCAGGCATGTACATATACTCATCGGGCGCATACTCAGCGATGATGCCTCGCAGAAGTTTAAACTCCTGCTTCATCGAGTAGTGGACACGGGCTTGAACCGCAGCCATCGGCTTGAGAGTGCGCTCCAACAGAGCAAGAGTTGTTCCGACAGGCGCGTTGGCGCTCATGTCAGAAATGTTCATATCACTGATAGCCCCCAGACGACGGCCTTCTTCAGTGATCTGCTTGAGTAATGCAAGAAGGGTCTGACTCGGTTCCTTGTAAGGAAGCGTCATTAAATTGTCTTTTATACTGCCACTAGGCACGTCTACATCGCGGAACTCGCCGGGGCCAATGGGTGTGTCATCGCCCTTAACCCGCAGCCCACGGGACTTCAAGCCCCCCGGTAGGTTCGACAAAGTACCCGCGTCAACTAGTTGACGTATAAGAGAAGTGCCAGCCCTAGCATAACCACCAATAATGTGAATTAAACCAAGACCATAGAACCCAAAACCCGGTACATAAGAGTAGTGGACAAAATGTTGACGCTTAAGCATCAACGGATCATCAGGGTTCCAGTTACGGCGGATAGACAAAACAGTGCTGGTGCCCTGCTCTATCGTAACAATGTAGGGTTTTGCTACCTGAAGTGGGCCTTCTTCTTGGTCAACATCGTCTAATATGAGGTCTGCATGGACTTCTAAGAGCGTATAACGGTCATCGTCGTTGAGGGTGTACCCCCCTTCCTCTGCTTTTTTCTCCTCTATATCGGTGTGATAAGAGGTAGGATCGCCTAGTTCAACTTCTCTATAGAAGCCTGCAACCTGCAATTTAACGAGATCGTTCTTGGTTTTACGCATTACGTGGGTAACACGCTCGGCTGTCTCTATGTTTGACGCGCCATAAGGGACAATCATGTCCTCGGCAGGGATATACATAGCAACCTGTCTGCCAAGGTTGGGATCAAAGTAGACTTTCTTAAACGCAGACCCTGCAAGACCAAGGGAGTAGAGTAACCTTTCGTGTTCAGGACGGTATTCGACCATGACATCGGTAAGTTCGTAGTTCATGTCCGTCTTGACTCGGAGGGCGGCGTCTTCCTTCTCCTTGGTTATCTCTCCAAGTACCTTGGTCTTGACAGGGCCAGCGGCGGGGAAAGTTTCACTCATCGCTTCAGCTTGAAAGCGGATAGCGGCTTCAGCTAGGACATTGGAATAGACACCACAGGCATCTTCCCAAGGCTCGACACGTTCTTCGTATTTGAAACCGAGCACATCTAGCCCTTTAACAAAGGTATCTGCCCACTCTTTACGGCTAGATGTGTCGGTCTCGACATAATCTATAAGCTCTGAGGCGATCTCTGTCAACTGTCCATCTTCTAAATACTCTGCAAGGTTAGCGTCAAACGGCGCGCCAGCCGCTTCTTCCATACCTGCTTCAGGTACTAGAGTAATCTCAACGCTACCATCGTCCATTGTCACCATATCAGGATTAACAATATCGATTTCCATTTGTGCTTCTTCTTCAACCGCCAGACCTTCTGGGGTTTGGTATAAACCTTTCTCAATAGCCATCAGTAGTACCCGCCTCTACGTTGCTTGAAGTATTGCACCTCATCTTCTTCATCTGAGGGCAACCTCACGAACCCGCCTTTTCTATACCGCATCAACGCCAATGACACGGAGTCCACGTAGTCGTCATGCTCCCCTGCTGGGAATGCCGCGACCTCATCAATAACCTCTTCTGCCCAGCTTCTGTTGGGTGCCCAGACCATACCCGAGGCAAACAAGTCAGAAACTGCGTTCAATCGCGTAATCTTGTCATTACCCTTGGTAGGAGTGAACTCCTGCACTGGTATACCCATCGCCCGCATCTCGTATATCAGCGGTGCCCCGGAAGCTTTCTTTTCTACAATGAGCGAGTCCGGCTCCCACTCCTCGTATTGTTCTATTGCTACGCGTTTCAGCGTAGGAAACTCCATCCTGTCCCTGAACGCGTTAAGCAGTATGATATTTGCTTGCTCAACTCCGTTCTCATCGGGCGCATAGAACACACCCCACGTCGTACAAGCCGAATAGTCAGCCCGATTTGTCTTTTCAAACGCCGTATCCCACGCCATTAGCAGGAAATCACACGCTGGCGGCTGTTCTTCCTCCCAAGTTCTCCACCATTCGCGCTTCACGATGGCAGATGTCTCGGATGTTGGCTCTTGTTGGTACTGAGCCATCCATTTTGCGTTAGGAAGTTCCTCTTTTAGGGCTGCAAGCTCCTTTTTTGACCAAAATTCAGGCCACAGAGGGTTCCCGCTCGGCATTAATGCCGGAAATTCAATCACTTCCCACTCATCGCCGCCCCTTTGGGCACTGGCTTTGAGTACACGAGCCGTCAAATCACGCAACGACCACCGTGTCATAACAATAACGATGGCTCCGCCCGGTTGTAGACGCTGCCTTGGCCCGGATGTATACCACTCGTAGGTCTTATCGTAGATGTCCGGGTTTATTTCGGCTAATGCTGCCTCTTGTTCCGAGTGCGGGTCGTCAATAATGAGCAAATCCGCACCTTTACCAGTAACCGCACCGCCTACACCTATTGCAAAGTAGTCTCCACCCTTACTTGTGTTCCATCGCCCTGCGGCCTTGCTATCCGCAGACAACACCAGATTAGGAAATATCTCGTGATATGCGTCCTGATCGACTAAATTTCTTACCTTCCGCCCAAATCCAACCGCAAGTTCTGCTGTGTGCGACGTTTGGATGATCTTTTTATGAGGAAACTGTCCCAAAAACCAAGCAGGGAGAAGATAACTAGCAAACTCAGACTTAGTATGACGAGGGGGCATATTAACAATAAGACGTTTACACTCGCCCCGAGCCACTCGTTCAAATGCTTCAGCCATCCTCGCATGGTGCTTCCCGCTAATAAACGTAGGCCACATCTGCCTAGTAAAATCTAAGAACCTAGTCTGTGCCTTCTTCTGCTTTTTGAGTTTCGCTAACTGCTCAAGTTCTGCTAGTACCCGTTCTTGTTCTGCCTGTGACAGCAGTGGCAATACCTTCGGTATATCCTGAAGGGATATGTCATCAAATGGAGATGTCACGTTCGTCATTTAATTCTTCGTCATCATCTTCATCTTTTTCAGCGTCCAGATCGACTACACCTAGCACATCGTCTAGCTCTTCTTCGGAGGCTCCTCCTGCTGGTGTTATGTCTACTACAGTAGCATTAAGGAGGTTTTTCACCTTTTCCTTAATCGCTTTTTCCAGTTCTTCTGGATTCTTGTAGTTTATGGTTATTTCGCTGCGTTCAGTAAATAGCCCTATGTCGCTATGTTTACCCAGCAGTTCAAGTGCTTTCAACTCGTACCTTGGGTCGCCACAGTTAGCAATTTCCATCAATTTGTGCGTAATGGCAGACCGCGACTGCGCTACATCCATAGCAAGCTGGGCACCATATGTACGTAGAAATGCAGCCGCAGCAAATGCCGTGGTCTGATTTGTAAGGTTGGCAGGCTTTTGCGCTGTGGCAACTGCCTGTAGCAATTCTTTTTCTCGGGCAGCATCTCCCTCGGAAACTTCCAAGCGTGCGCCCATTTCTACCTGCAATTCTGCTGTATTGCCCGCCACTGCTATCTCATCGATTAGGGTCGCGGGTTTCTCCTCTGACAAGTCATAGGGGATAGGGTGGTCCTTGGTAGGTTCCACTTGTACAACAGCCATTCGCAGGTATCCGAAATACCGGGTTTTGCGAAGTCTAACATATAGTTACGTACTGACAACAGTAGGGAAAAGAGTGGGAAAGGTTGGAAAAGGTTGGAAAAGGTTGGAAAGAGGGAAGTGTCCTAAGTGTTGCAGAAATCAAAAGCATACCTTTTTTGGGTATTTTCGGTAGAGGTACCCCCAGCGGTGCCTATATAAATCAAAGACTTACGCCATATTAATTTACCAGAGGGATTCAAACTCGGTATTTCAATCCTTTTCAAACTCGTAGGTACCATTAAGGGGGGTGTTTCCTATATTGAGGGGGGTGGGGTGCGAGGTGCGCGTATACAGAAAAAGAGGGGGTGGGGTACGTCTTGCGACCAAGGTAAGTCATTGATTTTATTAGAGTTGTTGTTTTGGGTTTGTCAAAGTGTGGGGTCTGTTGTGCATATTATTATGTATATAGTGGCTATGGAACCATCTGAGATAAGGGGGCATAGGGGGGTAGTAGGGGGTCTATTTGTTGCGGATCTATCTAATTGTGGTACATTAAACCCAAGTCGAGCGAGATCGTTCGGCCCGAGCGTACGGCTACCGTACGTTGTCTATTACTTTTATTAGGAGAACGCCATCATGGCCAAAACTGTAAAGACTGAAACAAACGAAACCCCTTCTATTCTGGATTGCGCTCGCGCTGCGCTAGAAGCTGAAAGCAATGCTTCCAATCAGCGTCTCGAATTGGAGGGGGAACTGTGGGATGTAACCGAAAAGCAGTATAGCGCCTATGCTATGCTTGCTGAGGTTATCGATACCGCTGCCCCCGCTACTCCGCTAGTCGCTAGCGATGCAACCATTCGAGACTTGGGGAAGTTTGTCGAAAACTATGGACAGCACCCCACGTTTAAAGATAACCCGGTTGTGCATTTCCAGAATGCAATGTCCGCGAATGCTGATCTTGAAGCTGCGCACACTGAATCGGGGCATGATCGAGCATTCCGCCAGTGGAAACAGAGCGTTATGCAGAATACTGCATATTGGGCTGGGAAGGCTGGCTGGACTGAGCGCGGTCGAGCTGCTGCTGAGGAATTGGGTTTAACTAAGGGCGATGCAATTATTAATCCTACGCTGGACCCTGAAGCCATAAAGGCCGAGGAGAAAAAGGCCGAGAAAAAAGCTGAGGCTAAAAAGGCGCGTGACGCCTATAAGGCAATGCCTATGGGCGAACAGATAGCGCAGGATATGCAGGCTTTGCATAATCGCCTGACTGTTTACCATAATGCTCTGCTGGATGCAGAAGGTATCGCTGATGTAACTGCTGATGCAGCTTTGACCCTTGTGAACGTAGTGCGCGAAAACCTGAGTGACTTGCAGGATATGATGGACCACACCCCTGCATTCGATGGCACGATCAAGATCAAGTAACCATCTCGAGCGTACGGCTACCGTACGCTCTACCCCTCGCCCCTCGGCTCCGGCCGGGGGGCTTTTTTTGTGCCCGCGAAAAATGCACCTTGTGCCGCGCATCGCGCCAAAAAATTTGGTGATAGTAGTGGAAGCGAGCGGGTCAGCCACTCGAAAGATGCGAGGTGATAGTACCGATGGAGCTACTGCGCCATCTTATTTCTAAAGAATATATAAGAAGGTGATAGTACCGGTGGAGTTACTGCGCCAGACAGCGTACGGCTGCCGTACGGTGTAATGTTACGTTTTAATCCTAATGTTACGTTTTAATCCTAATGTTATGTTTAATGTTACGCGCTAAGTACATGAAACGCATAGAAAAAGAGCCTTTTGTGTAATGTTATGCGGAAAAAAGGACATACGCATATTTCTTCTCTTCTTTTCCCCTCTTATTGCAGTGAACAGGCTGATTAAAATAAACGCTAAAAGGGTATATATTTCTCTAAATCTCATAACAATATAACAATACATACAACTACACCTCTACACCCCGCTGTTTCTGGGCACTTCAGAAAAAAACCTATTGTTACGTCCCCCATAACATTAAACCCTATTTTTATAACAATATAACAATACCAAGTGTAATGTTACGTCCACTTGACAAGGTAGGGCTATTTGTGGTACAATAAGGACAGTGGGAATTCGCCCACGGGACACGCTCGCGTACGGCAGCCGTACGCTGACAACGATGGAGAACGACATGAACGAATTAAAAAAGAAGCTAGTCTTACATGTACGCAACTATGCAGAAGAACATTACGAAGATGGCGGTTGGGATGTCATCGTTGAGTGTTGGACTGACGAGGATATTTACAAGCACCTGTTTGACGACCGCGACTATGGCGAGGATGAACCGTACCTCAAACCATCGACACCGGAGAAAGCAATCAGAGCATTCGATGGTCTTATTGACATCTGGTCAGACCGTCAGGCTGACGCTGCCTATTACCGAGATAACTACTAATCAGCGTACGGCAGCCGTACATAAGGACAACGCTATGAATTGCATCAAATGCAACAAGTATTACTCTCGCGCCCGTTACCTTCTGGGCAAACTGACTTGCCTAGAGTGCGGTGAATCCGCAGCCAGTGAGGAGCGCATGGGCTGGTGTGTCGCACAAGAGTACAACAAGGGCGCGTACCAGTTGATAACCGACCCGGCTACGCTCAAGCAAACAAACCCTAAACGTACAACTTAAGAACAACGCACAACTTAAGAACAACTAGGTTGAAGGAGAACAACAATGAGGATGAAAAGAAGTAATCACACTGTAGGCGAAGTGTACAAGACACCAAACATACACGACCCGCACGAGCAGTATGTGTGGGCAGATGATGACCTACCTTGGTGGGTGCGCGTGCTGTATGGCGTGGCTTTTCTGGGATTGCTGGCAGCCCTAACAGTCTTTGGACTACTACTGTAGGAGTAAAGCTATGACCGGACAAAAGAAAGAACCCTACGAGAAACCCACACTTGAGGCGTGGCAGGACTGGGGCGAGCAAGCTAAGCAGGATTGGGAGCTAACTGCCCACGTCCCTGCGGTAGAGAAAATAACGCTAGCCGACCTGCTAGCAGACTACGACTCCGCTGTGCTTAGGCAGTGGTTACGCGAGCAGGAGCAACAGGAACAGCAGCAAGAGCTGCCAGACAAACCACAAACCAACGAGAAATAACCTAGAACATCTAGGTTGAGGAGAAAGAGAATGTTTGGAAGTTACACGGATATACCGGGGCTACACACCTATGAGCAGGCGCTTGAGCATCACGACTCGATCAAGCCAATACGGGGAACGCACATACGCCCGATCATTGCCACCACCAACGGCAGACGTCGAAAGCACTTGCAGATACTAAAGCAGAGCGACGGCAGCATAGCGTGCAGGCTGTATGGCACCAACGTGCTGACCTACCTACCTGACGGGGAGTTTCACTTCACAAACGGCGGTTACGCCACAAACTCAACGCACCAGTTTGCTACGGCCCTGCTGAACAGATGGGGAAGCTATAGATACAGGTGCTACTTCAGTAGCCACAAGGGCCAGACCACCGCCACTGTACGCAGCAAAACCGTGGTGGTTGGGGACGGTGAGGTACTCAAGCTTAAGTATGACAAAGACACGGGCTTTGACTTCATCGACCCGCCGAAAATGTACGCGTATTACCTGAAGCGTGCCCCGATGGGGATGCGGCGCAAAGAGATCGAACCATTCACGAAGTACGTGCTAGCACTAGCGAAGTTAGTGGACCCGCAACAGTACGACCAAGGGCGCTACCGACTAACAGCAGAGGAACTCTATCAAATGGTGCGTAATAACGAGGAGTGGCATGACGCTGCCGACTTCCTGCTACGCCAGTGCTGCACTATGCGGGGAGATTGGACAAACAGGTTTTTATCCATACTACCCAAGGACGTAAAGAACCTGCTCGATGACATGCTCAAGTATGTGCACTGCGAAGATTTGTTTGAACGAAGAGAGGTTGATAAGCCGAACACCAATGATAACGAAACATATATGACCGGGGCGGGGACGTACCTATGAAAACTCTTGTGCGAGCAAAGACTCAGTGTCCTGTAGATACTGGAGAAGTAGTAAGGGATAACAGGGGACGGCGTTACTACGTGTCGCACGTCCATAACAATAAAGTAGCAGTGGTTTCAATGGACGGGAGGAATCTGCACATGACCGCAGCACCACAGGTGTTTGGCTGCTACTTGACAAACTAGACTAATTGTGATACAATTAGAGAGTGGGAATTTAACTTTTTTAACCAACTGCGTACGGCTGCCGTACGCTCAACAACCAAAGAGAACGTAACAATGAATGAGATTCAAACAGTAACACTTCAACAAGCAATTAGCCTGATCGTCAACAACCCCAAGACGCGCTTCATACTGCGGGGTGAGCCGGGTGTCGGCAAGACTAGCATCGCTGAAGAGATTGCACGTATCGCTGGCTTGCCACTGTGCATGGTGGACGTGCCCAACCTTGATCTAGGTGATGTGTGTATGCCTGTGATCGACCACGAGAACGGCGTGACCCGCTACTACCCCAATGCTCGGTTCGGTATACATACTGGCGAACCAGTAATGATGTGTCTCGACGAGTTTACCAAGGGCGTAGAGCCAGTGAAGAACATGCTTCACCCTATGCTAGAAGTATCTAACCCTAGACTCGGCGACCTACCGATACCCGAGGGCAGCATCATTTACCTGACGGGTAACCTCGATACCGATGGCGTGGGCGATGGGCTGGCCCAACATACCAGACAGCGCATCATCGAGCTGATTGTGCGTAAACCAGACCATGAAATATGGACACCTTGGGCTGTGAATAATGCCATCGAGCCACTACTTATTGCATGGGTAAACCGGTATCCCTACTGCCTAGCATCCTACCTCGATGGCGTGAAGAACGAGTTTATCTTCCATCCGTCTAGCCCGCAGGACAATGTGGTATCCCCACGTGTACTAGAAATTGCCAGTGGAATTATTAAGAACCGAGCACACTACGATGAAGATGCGCTTATGGCTGCGCTAACAGGTGCAGGTGGTGCGGCATTTGCGGCCAGTGTTGTGTCATTCATCCGGTTCCAAGAATCATTACCTCCAATCAAAGCTGTGATCGAGCAACCTGATGTGGCTGTTGTGCCCCATGACCCCGGTGCCCGTGCGGTGATGACATTCGGTCTGCTTGAGCATGTGGAGAAGGACACCCTGACTAACATACTCAAGTACCTGCGTCGCATGGAAGAAGAGTGGCAGGTGGTGTTCTGTGTGGCACTGGCCCGACACGAGCGCAAGAAAGCAATCGCCTTCGCAAACCGAGAGTTTGCACTGTGGGCGGCTGATAACGAGGACTTACTGTAAGCGTACGGCTACCGTACGCAAAGAGGAAAGAGAAATGAAAGTAGAACGTAAATTCAAAGCCATCAAGATCGGGCTTATGCGATCCGAGCAGTTTGGTCTGCTGCGTGGTGTTGCCATGCACGGCAAGACTATTCTGACTACTGACGTACGCACAGCGGCTACTGATGGTCGGGACTGTTGGTTCAACCCGGACTTCCTGTTCAACAAGATCAGCAACGGGGACAAGGGCGTTGCCTATGTCATGGTGCACGAGTGGTTGCACAAGGCGGGTATGCACTTGGTGACGTACCAAAATCTCAAGGAACGTAACCCAATGCTAACCAACATGTCGGCAGACTATTGGAACAATGACAAGATCGAACTTGCCGACCCCAACCATCTGTTGACCGAGATGCCGCAAAATGCGGACGGGAAGCCCATTGGCTTGCATGACATCAAGTATCGAGACTGGACCATCAAGCGCATCTTCAACGACCTGCTAGAGAATAACGAAGGTGGTGAAAATGACGATGGAAATGTCGACTATGGCAAAGGCGGGGGTGGCAACCCGCCTAGCTTCGATGAACACGACTGGGATGGAGCCAAGGAACTAACCAAGGAACAGGCCAAGGAACTCAAGAAGGATGTGACCGAAGCTATACGCCAAGGTATTCATGCGGGTAAACGAGCAGGTGCAGGTGGACTACGTGATGCACTGGGGCTTGAAGAACTTATCACGCCCAAGGTGGACTGGCGCGATGCACTGCGAATGTTTATGAACTCGACGTGTCGAAAGAAGGAACGCTCTTCATGGCGTAGACCAAACCGCAGGTATCTGCATCAAGACATTATTATGCCTACGCTAGAAGGTAACAGCATCAACGAGGTGGTGTTTGCGCGGGACACGTCCGGTTCGATGTGGGGGGACCGCATGACTAAGGTCACCAGTGAGATGGTAGGTCTGGCGCAGAACCTGAACATCGACAAGATACATGTGATCGACTGGGATGGTGAGGTTGAGAATCACGAGATATACAACAGTGACACTTTCAAGAACGCGCCAGAGCTACGCACTGCACATGGTGGTGGAGGTACCGACCCTACGTGTGTCTCTGACTACTTGAGTAAGAACAACATCAAGCCAGACTGTGTGGTGATGTTGACCGATGGTGAGATTGGCAGTTGGGGCAACTGGACTAGTCCGGTGCTCTGGGCAATCGCAAACAACAAAAACATAACCGCCCCTATGGGCAAAACAATCAACATTGATTAGCGTACGGCTGCCGTACGCAAAGAGGAAAGAGAATGAGTATAGCTAACAGTGCAGTATTGGTACGTCTAAACATTAGTGTGTGGGGTGCAAGTAAGCGCAACAAAGACCTAGAAAGTGAGGTCGCTGCGGGTAAGAACGCAGACCCAAGGGCGATGCGCATGTACGACAACCTGATGGTCGGTTCAACCGGCCACAAGGATATACAGAAACATGCAGCGCAATCGCGTCTATGGCACAACACCATGACGCTACCGTGGGATGAACGCGGGTACAGGCTTTGTCCTACTAGTCTATTCCTAGACTACAAGTCGCAGCACAATCTGAAGCAGGCTACGTTTAGTAGCATGGTAGATACATTCCGAGTTAAGTATTGGAGCTATCGTGAAACTGCTAAGGACTATCGTGGTGACATATTCAACGAGAATGACTACCCACCAGTGCATGAGGTGATGGATAAGTTTGCATGGAACTTTGTTGTTGCTCCTGTACCTGAGTCTGGTCACCTGTGCATTGATCTACCCGCACAAGAGATGGAAGAACTCAAGGCCACGTGCGATCAGGAAGTTGAACGTAAGGTAATGGAAGCCGCCAAGGAAAATGACAAGCGACTACTCAAGGAGCTGCAAGCGATAAGTGCGAAGTGCACGGATACTGGGGACGAGGAGGAAGATGACAAGAAGCGGTGGCACGAGACTTTTGTATCCAATCCCTTGGGCTTGTGTCGGATGCTCAAGCACATGAACCTGACCAACGACCCCAAGGTAGAAGAGGCGCGTCAACGCCTTGAGGATATTATGGCAGGTAAAACAAAAGAGATGTTCAAGGATTCCCCAACTGTCCGTGAGGAAGTGAAGGAAGAAGTGGACTCAATTATTAACTCATACGATTGGTAGGAGAAAGAGAATGATTTCAGAAGTATTCACTAGAGATAGCTACGTAATAGCAAACGCTAAAGATGACATCAAAAGCGGTGACGCGGGCAAGTTTTCAAACATGCCGAGAAATGTTTACCACAACCGAAACGATACTGGACCCTTGGAGCAGAGGAATCATCTGGATATCGCCCCTGCTTTGCTATCGCATCTCGGGCATCGTTACTCAGGCTACTCGTTCTACGTTAAAACTCGCACCAGATACAACGAGAAAAGCGAGGAGCGCATGGTCATGCGCGACATATATGTGCTTGATGGTGACGAGCCTGTTGGTCATATCAGTAGAGGGGAGGCTTACTCTAACAATGCGGATGGGTTGGAGTTTAAAAACAACCGCATTAGCCAAGACTTGAAACGTGGGGGTGCAAAGAAGACAACGAAGCTCAGTACAGCAAAGTCTTTGTTCGCCCAATACTTCTATGGCATGACCATACGTGAGCATATGCAAGCAATGGCGTCCAGCGTAAGGTACCAAGTAAGTAACAGCTCGTATCAGTTACACAGAGAGTATGATACTGCACGCAGCAAACTTACTGACTACATCAAGACAGAGGTTGCACGCGCTAATGAAACAGTACTCAAGTTTCTTAAAGACATGGGTAAGGCCGATCTTATTGATGCTTTTCATCACACACAAAACGAGTTGCAGGTAGTAAAGAATATCGAAGGCGTAGTCGATAAAAGAAACGGCTACTATGTTTTGCTGAAAGAAGATGAGTATTTCAAGTGGCACGAAAATGATTCAACACCAAAGCGATTCAAGCGCGATGAGATGCCGAGCGATATGCGGATGGCGTTGGGTCTGCTGAAGATTGCTGACAAGAATACATTTGTGGACGGGGCTGGTTTCAAACTGGCAGATGATAAATTCTTTATTCGTAACGAGGTGCAACTTGATTTTGACAGCTAACAGAATACGACGACGTGGTAAGCAGAAAGAGCCTACGTTAGTACATGTAAACGTGCGTCTACCACAATACGTGGTAGACCATTTCAAAGCTGACCCTAACTATACTCAAGAAATACGAAGGGTCTTAACTGAATATGTGGAGCGTACGGCAGCCGTACGCTGTGAGGAGAACGAGAATGAAATCTCAAAAACGGAACTTGATGATCGCCTTGAATGAAGCGTTCGAGATGGGTAAAACTATAGGAAGAAGTGAGGAGTTAATCAAACAAGGGTATGGGCAGGAGATGCCGAACAAAAGCCGAAAAATCCTTGAACAAGCACAACGCCACCGCCTTGAATGGTTGGTTAATTGGTGGAGTCACATACTTGAGGAGAGAGAAAAATGAAACGACCAGACTTAAAGATTTTACAGCTTACTAAGAAAAGGTTAGACCCTTTAGGCAAAGTAGTATCAAAAAATTATTTTGATAGAGTGTTGAGTTCTCCACTTTTATGGTTTGGAGACAGAGACTTTGACACTCTTGCGGATGAGTGGGATGTACCAGATGCTCCGTTGGTTCACGATAAACAAGAGTGGAGTTTTGATGAATTTGTAATGGTTTACAAGATTGAAACCGAAGATCAATTGGGAAACATGGTCTGTCCTACTCACATGTGGGCGTATGTTTACACTGACCCGGATAAACTTACTCATGAACAAAAACGAGCTTTGGGCATGCGAGAAATGTCCGTTGAACAAGAAGTATCTGAAGTAGAGGTTTTGTACAAAAAACTAGCCGAGGCTCTCCCGCAAAGATTTATTGTCGGGGATAACAAGGATTGGCCGGAAAACAGCGCCGCGTATTTACACATCCAAATGTTTAATGAAGAGGATAACAGTTGCACAGCGTTTGGTGGTTACTTCTTTTGGGCCGATGATCCCAAGCCAGTCCATTGTTTCGTGCCTACTGTGGGTTGTATGTGTGCATTGTTAGAATCTTATAAGGATGACATAGAGGATTTTAACGTACACCATCAAGCAATAAAAGCATTTGCTAGCGAAGCGATGCACTTGTGCATGAAACTTATGACGTACATGAAGTACGGCGAGAAGCACGCGGTGGAGAAGTTCCCAGCGAAACCAAAGAAAACGGTTGGCCCTCTTGCAGAGAAACGTCCGTGGGTAAATGCTAGCGGCCCACACATACTACTGCTAGATCGTTTGCCTAGTACGCAGAAGCCACATCAAGGCGGCACGCACGCTAGCCCTAAACCGCACCGCAGGCGTGGACATTGGAAGACATTGAACCATCCACGGTACAGGCGACATCCGCAGTACCAAAAGAAAATATTTGTTAAGCCTAGTTTCGTAGGCCCAAGACAAACTACGTACGAAGGAAACGTATACCGACTCGTAGACCCTATAGAGGAAAGACTATGACAGGTGAATCCTTCTACCTAGACATCGACGGGGTGACGTGGCAGTACATGCTCGTCACCGACCCAGAAGCTGCACTGTACTGGAACGCGTCTAGTTACAAACTAAGGCTTGGTGATATTCGCATAGCCACAAAGTGTTCGCCCGAAGATCGTAAGAGGCTAAGGCGTGAAATTCTTAAAGACATAGAGGAGACTGACGATGGAATACGATGTTAAAGGCATCCATGAAACTGGTATGCGGTTCTGTATAATTTTTGAGAGGGAGAAAGTTAATCATGACTGAAGATGAAAAGATAGAATGGTTGTCTGAAAAGATATCTAATAAATGGCAAGAACATGAAGCCGGACTAGATAAATTTTTGTCAACTGTAAACCCAGAAACTCCCGCGTTGCTTCTGATTACTTTACTTGTAGCAAAAGCAGCAGACATAGCAGTTGAGGGTAATTGGAAAGAAGAAAGTTTCCTACACCTAGCCGGTTTAGCTTTTGAAGACGGCCAAGGACTCAACTCAAAACACCTCCACTAACTCCCCCAACACCAACGTACGGTAGCCGTACGCTAACCCCCCTTCACCCCGCCTAGTGCGGGGTTTTTTGTGCCTTTACAAAGTCAAGTCTTTACGCTATTCTTTCTGAATGGCGCTTACTCCCGAAAAGAAAGTTAAGAACAAAGTCGTGAAACTACTCAAGGATCACGGCGCTTACTACTTCTTCCCCGCCAGCTACGGAATGGGTCGTAGTGGGGTGCCAGATGTAGTTTGTTGTTACCACGGTAAATTTATCGGCATAGAATGTAAGGCTGGTGACAACAAAGCAACTGCGCTACAACTTAAAGAGCTTGCTGCTATCAGAGAAGCAGAAGGCGTAACCTTTATCATTAACGAAGAGAACGTAGGGGTACTCGACGAGTATCTAAAAAATAATGGAAATGCTGACGATAGACTTCGAGACGTACTACGCTAAGGACTACGGCCTCAACAAACTCACCACTGAAGAGTACATCCGCGATCCTCGCTTCGAGGTTATCGGTGTGGCTGTCAAAAAATTTGGGCAGGAACTATCATCGCGAAAAGCTAGAGCGCCAGTATGGTTTTCCGGCAGCAAAAAACAAATAGCAAAATTCCTATCCCAGTTTGATTGGGACAACTCCATTGCTCTTGCACACAACGCTATGTTTGACATGGCGATCCTCAATTGGCACTTCGACATCCGACCTAAAAAGATTGCTGATACGCTAGCAATGGCACGGGCTATCCACTCCATTGAAGTTGGTGGGAGTCTGGCTGCATTATCCGAATACTACGAACTGGGTAAGAAAGGCACCGAGGTGCACAGTGCTATTGGAAAGAAACGGCTGGACTTCACAACAGAAGAACTTAAAGCCTACGGTGGCTACTGCGTACAGGACGTAGAACTTACCTTTAAGTTATTCAACGTGTTGAAGAAAGATTTCCCGAACTTTGAACTGGCCTTGATAGACCTGACAATCCGCATGTTTAGTGAGCCGAAGCTATGCCTAGACTTAGGTGTACTCAACGCGCACCTTGAGGATGTTGTAGGTAAGAAAGAAGCCCTAATGGCGAAGGTCAAACACGACAAGAAACAACTAACAAGTAATCCACAATTTGCCGAACTACTACGGGAATATGGCATCGAGCCGCCACTCAAAATAAGCCCCACAACAGGTAAGGAGACTTACGCATTCGCTAAAAGCGATGAAGGTCTTAAAAAACTCCAAGAACACGAGAATCCAGAGGTTCAAGCTATTGTGGCTGCTAGACTAGGGGTAAGGTCTACTATAGAGGAGACACGCACCCAGAGGTTCATTGACATAGCTGGTAGGGGTACACTACCTATCCCGTTACGTTATTACGCGGCCCACACAGGGCGCTGGGGAGGTGACGACAAGATCAATATGCAGAACCTACCCCGTGGATCACAGCTCAAGAAGGCTATGTGCGCCCCTGCTGGGTACAAGTTTGTGGACTGTGACCTGTCTCAGATAGAAGCACGGACACTAGCGTGGCTGGCCGAGGAGGACGACCTAGTTGAGGCGTTCGACAGAGGGGACGACGTATACAAGATAATGGCCTCTGCTATCTACGACAAGCCTGAAGACCAGATAAACAAAGAAGAAAGGTTCGTTGGTAAGACTACTATACTAGGTGCAGGGTATGGCATGGGTGCTCTTAAGTTTAAGGCCCAGCTTAAAAACTTTGGGGTGGAGCTAGAACAGGAAGAATGTGACCGCATCATAAAGGTATACAGAGAGACATACCCAGAGATACCACGGCTATGGCGGGAAGCAGGAAGGGCACTAAACACTATTATGAAAGACCAGACTGGCTCTTTCGGACGCCCCGATATACTTGAGGTTGAGGGGAATAGCGGTATCCGGCTACCCAACGGCCTGTATATAAAGTACCCAGAATTGCGAAAAGAGACTGACGAAGAGGGTAAATCGGAGTTATTGTACAAGACCCGCAAGGGTAGGGCGCTTATGGATACTAGAATATATGGAGGGAAAGTAATCGAGAACGTGTGTCAGGCGCTGGCACGGATTGTTATCGGTGAACAACTGCTCCGCGTAGCCCAGAAGTACAAAGTCGTGATGACGGTACACGATGCCATAGGGTGCATTGTCCCAGAGGATGAAGTAGAAGAGGGTATGCGCCTAGTAGAGAAAGTTATGAAGATCAGGCCCAAATGGGCACCAGACCTGCCTCTCGACTGCGAGGGTGGGTATGGTGATTCCTACGGAGCTTGTTGATGGCCCCAGCGGGCGGTGGGTAGGGTTTTACTATTTTTCTCCCTAAAAACACCCGCAGCATACAACATTGGAACTACTCCCCTTAGTCGAGAATGGTGTGCCAATACCATATCTTGACAGGCGTTCTCTTTCTCTGATGTGTGTATGCCGAGGAAACCGCGCTAAGGTTAGTCGTGCCCTACCTTGAGAGGGCACGCATTGAATTGAGGAGCTTATGAAAGTACGAATAGAGTTGGAACAACAAGACGTAGAAGAAGCCATATTGTTGATTAAAAGGCTTACTGATGCCTTAGAAAGAGTAGAAGAATTTATAGAGGAACAAGACGGAGATGGCGAAGAAGGGACATAAAGATTTGCACCCAAAGATTATATCTATGGCAGAGAAAGGTATGAAAGGTGTTGATATAGCTGCTGAACTAGGGCTAAGTCCCAACAGCGTCAGGACAATACTTTTTAACCACGGGGTTAAGTTAAAGACCCCGATAGGCAGACCTATGGTGGACAACCCTGTCCGCAACAGGTTCAGAGTGCCGAAGGTACACAAAGGGCCGGAGCAGGTGATGCCAGACCCGTTCATGCGAGCTTTAAATAAAGATGTATAAAGAGTTGGAACAGAAGTGTAAATGCGGCCAGAAGATGCTTGAGGTGCTTGGCTATGTAGAGAAGCAAGACGGTGATGAACACCCGAAAGCTTTCCGTAAAGGTTGGTACTGCCCGTGGTGTAAAAATTGGGAAGACGCAATACTTAGAGAGAAGATTGTAGAGGAGGAGTAGGTATGGTGAGCCAGTTGATGTGCGTAGCCCTAGCTATCTATTTTGAAGCTAGAGGTGAACCAGACGCTGGGCAGATTGCAGTCGCTCACGTAGTCCGAAACAGAATCGAAGACCCACGCTACCCAGACAATGCGTGTGATGTAGTAAAGCAGGGTTACTACTGGAACGGTAACCCGATACGAAACATGTGCCAGTTCAGCTTTTACTGTGATGGCAAACCAGAAGACCCGCACGATGAACGAGCTTGGCGCGATGCGTTATACATAGTGCACCTAAGTGGGTTGATTCCTGATATTACAGGAGGTGCAACGCACTACCACAGCACCAAAGTATTCCCCGAGTGGGCGTACACGGGACAGGTTACAACTAACATACACAAGCATGTGTTTTATACAGGTATAAAGTAAATGTACGAATACAAAGCAACAATAATTAGAGTCGTCGATGGAGATACAGTAGATGTTGATATTGATCTTGGTTTTGATTGTTGGGTTCGTAATCAGCGTATCCGTCTTTTCGGCATCGATACTCCGGAATGTCGCACTAGAAATAAACAGGAGAAAGCAC
>Ga0222718_10001127_pt1 | contig 26715 bp, 27 predicted proteins | sample C33_27DmetaG_FD_165045 | JGI IMG/M metagenome (GOLD analysis project Ga0222718, IMG submission 165045) | Estuarine water microbial communities from San Francisco Bay, California, United States - C33_27D | ecosystem: Environmental > Aquatic > Marine > Unclassified | place: USA: California...
CGAGCTTTACGGTGTGACAAGATCAATTGTCCCGTAGCATCCTCACGGACATCTACCATAACTTCTACAGTATCGCCGACTTTAAGCGCTGAATTGTACCGGAATTCGTTAAGTGAAATGACACCTTCTGATTTTGCGTTGATATCAACAATTACATCTCTATCCGAAATAAAAGTTACTGTCGCTTTGACTACCTCATCCGTTAATGTATCCACAAAGTTGGCTTCAACTAACTTCTCAAATTCAGCCAATTGCTTATCCTCAAGAGCGTCAATACCCTCTTCATAATTTTCCCAATTAAAATCTTTCAGGAATTGGTCCGGATCAACTTGGTGGTAATCTGTTGTTTCTTTTGATTGAACTGCATCGGTAGCAGCAGTTTCTGATTGTGGGGTTTCTTGTGACGCATCTTCGTTGTGCAAAGCTTCGTCTTGTGTTTCGTTTTCAGCCATAGCTGATGGTTTTGGTTTTGTATTCTGATTTTAAGTGGATTGAGCGATTCAAATCAGAAGTTGATTGTTGTTAGCTGCCAATGAAATCCACCAAATCGCATTCAAAGGCGGGCAAAAATACAATTATACCTGAAAAACAACCCTATATTCTGGTTTTTTTTGGGCTTTATGTTGTTCTTTTTACCTATATTGGTAAAACCAAATCAAAACTTACCTCAATTATGGATTTACTCTCCAAATACGCTAGCGTCTTTCGGCTAGGGAAAAAAATAAAAATAAAAAACGGTAAAATTGACGTTGTCGACGGTAAGATCAATATGGTCGGTATCGTCAATACCCCATATGAAAGGAACGAATTATACCTCCGCTCAAAAGTGTTGGCGGGGAAAAACCAAATGATTTTAGGGCTAATATTAAAGTGTTAAACAAAGATTATTATCACTTACACCGCGTCAAAAAGGGTGAGACTTTAACCATTCTTGCAAGAAAATATTACCGTGATCCGCGTAAATATATTGACATCTATAATGCCAATAGGGATCAAATAAGGAGTCCAAACAAAATATCAATCAATCAAAAAATAATAATTCCGAACGTTTAACCTCTGATGCGATAATCATGAAATCCATTTTTTACCTGCTTGCACTATGTTCAACAATTGCTTTTTGTCAAGAGGAACCCTCAGCAAAAACAATTCGAAATAACGAGGCCTCGTTAAATATAGGTAACCTTCTCATTTTTAAGGCCATTGATTTAAGTTATGAGCGCTACCTCAATGAAGAATCTGGTGTTGGAGCCTCATTACTCATCAGCTTAGGTGGAGACAAACGGTTTTCAGATGATGGCCCCTATTACTACGAATCCTTTGCGCTAACTGGATTTTATAAATTTTATTTTGGCGATCGACCCAATTCAGGTTTTTTTTCCGAATTGTACCTCATCTACAGTCGCGGAAAATATGATGTAAATGCTACTTACGAAAAATTTTCTCAACTCGCTGTTGGTCTGTCGGTTGGCATAAAATTCAGGTCAAAGCTGGGGTTTGTAGGATCTATCTATGGAGGTGTGGGTAGAAATTTTCTAGACACAAAAAATACACCTGAAATTTCGCCAAGATTAGGAATTACAATTGGCTATACCTTTTAATCCAATCCTTCAACAAGTTTTAGGACCAATTCTAATTGATCCTTTATGGTCAAATTTGAATTGTCAATAACTATGGCGTCAGGCGATTTTATCAGCGGAGAGTCTTCGCGAGAAGAATCTTGCTGATCTCGAGAGATCAAATTGGCCTTGACCATTTGAAGGGAAAGATCTGTTGACTTGGATTTCAATTCATCGAACCGACGTTGAGAGCGAATATCATCGCTTGCCGTGAGAAACAATTTGAGCTCCGCATCAGGAAAGACAACGCTCCCTATATCACGACCGTCCATCACGACTCCTTTATCTAAACCCATGGCTTGTTGCATGGCAACCATTTTTGTCCTCACTTCAGACACGGCAGCAACTGGACTAACCCAATCCGAAACGCGCATGCTGCGGATAGGCCCTTCTATATTTTTACCATTGAGAAACATTTCACCAACTTGAGAGGATGCATTTAATCTAAATTCAATATTAATTTCCGGTAATTTTGTAATGAGTAAATCTGTATCTAAACGGTCTGAAATTATACCATGATCCAAAGCATAAAGTGTCACAGCACGGTACATGGCGCCAGAATCAACATACAGATAGCCCAACTCTTTTGCTAAAGCTTTAGCTAGAGTGCTTTTTCCTGTCGAAGAATAGCCGTCGATAGCTATTGTTATTTTATTTGTTCTCATAATTTGAGTTGCAATCCGAAAAAACTCGTATTTGATGCAGCAGCAAAACGGGCATGCGCAAAACTGAAGCGCAAGTTATTGAGTTTCATTCCAAAACCAAATGACAATCCAGAAAAGTTACGTTGCTCCAAAATACGCAATTCTTCGGCCCGCCGAAAACTATAGCCTATACGTAGATTGAAACCGCGATCGGGAAATAATTCGGCCCCAAAAATAACATGTCTCAACGCCTTATTGGCAAACCCAACCCTTTCTTCTGTTTGGTTACCATCTAAATCTGTTTCTACCCGCCCCGGACTTGCCACAGCTAAGGGCCATTGTTGAAGATTTTCGAGAGTCAAATGCCATCGGATAGGTACATTTTCTAATTTCTGAGAAAGACCCAATGTAATTTCGAAAGGTAGTTTCTCTTGAAGGCCAGCATAAGTTTTGAGTTGACCTCCAATGTTTCGGACTGCTAATGCCATATTAAAATCAATAGCCTCATTGATATATAGGATTCCAAAGTCAGCAGAAAGTCCAATGGAATTGTACTGCTCCAGTTTAGAAGTAATTATTTTAATTGCTGTACCACCATAAAAATCCGACCGTCCAATCTGTCTGGCATACCCCAGGGACAAGGCTGCTTCACTTGCCGAAAATTCATTAGTAGGCAATCCAGCGACATCATAACCGTCAAATGTCCCGTAGTTGACAAATTGCATTCCGATGTGAAACGTTTGTATACGCCGATCTACGGTAAAAGCATAAGCTGCTGTTCCATAGGATATATCACCCAAATAATTAGCAAAGTTCAAGGCCAATTCACCATCCATTTCTGGATTTATGGCTGCTGGGTTATACAGACCTTGACTCACGTCGTAGTCGACATTAGTAATGGCTTTTCCTCCCAAACTGGCCTGTCTAGGCGACGATATTAGATTTAGAAACTGATAAGTGGAATTACCGCCTAATTGCCCATATGAGGTGGCCGAATAGAGCACAAAAAAAAACAAAAACCTCCAAATGACCATATTATAACGGGTAAGAATACTTCCTCAAAACGGTAAAATAAATAAATTATTCTAAGTCCTATATTTTACAAAACTTTTGCGCGAACAACCTTTTGAGGTGTTATCGCATAGTCAATAACCTCCTGCATGGTTTTGACATAATAAAAGGACAAACCTTTAAGGTAATCTTGCTTAATCTTTTCCACATCTTTTCTGTTTTCTTCACACAAGATTATCTCTTTGATCTTAGAACGCTTAGCTGCTAAAATTTTCTCCTTTATACCACCGACAGGTAACACCTTGCCCCTAAGTGTAATTTCTCCAGACATTGCCAATCCTTTCTTTACTCTGCGCTGCGTAAAGGAAGACACTAAAGATGTGAGCATTGTAATACCAGCACTTGGGCCATCTTTTGGAGTAGCTCCCTCTGGCACGTGAATATGGACGTTATAATTTTGAAATATCGAAGGATCAATATCCAGGTGGGCGGCATTCCCTTTAATAAATTCCATAGCAATGGTAGCCGATTCTTTCATAACGGTACCTAAATTACCAGTAATTGTCAAGCTGCCCTTGCCTTTTGACAAAATAGATTCTATAAATAAAATATCGCCGCCTACACTAGTCCATGCCAATCCGGTAACAATACCTGCCACCTCATTGGACTCAGACAGATCTCTTAACGTCTTAGGTGGGCCCAAAACATCTTGAATGTCTTGAGAAGTTGCTACCGTGTTGTACGGCAATTCCATCACAATATTTTTAGCGGCATTTCGCACCATTTTAGCTAATTGCTTGTCGAGTCCTCTAACACCGGATTCTCGGGTATAGCCCTCAACGATTTGCTCAAGTTGGCCTTTGTTAATTTTGAGTTGGTTTTTGGATAAACCATGCTCTTTAAGCTGCTTGGGTAAAAGGTGTTTTTTTGCAATTTCAATTTTTTCCTCAATGGTATATCCATTTACCGCTATCAATTCCATTCTGTCGAGAAGTGCAGGATGAATACTGTTTAGTGTATTTGCGGTGGCAATAAATAAGACCTTAGAAAGATCATATCCCAATTCGAGAAAATTATCATAAAAAGCCGTATTCTGTTCAGGATCTAAAACTTCGAGCATTGCCGACGAAGGATCTCCTTGATGTGATTGGGTCAATTTATCGATTTCGTCAAAGACAAAAACAGGATTTGAGGTTCCCGCTTTCTTGACACTTTGGAGCACACGACCTGGCATAGCACCAATATATGTTTTTCTGTGTCCTCTGATTTCGGCTTCGTCCCTCAAGCCTCCTAAAGACATTCTAACATATTCCCTACCCAACGACTCAGCTATTGACTTTCCTAGGGACGTTTTTCCAACTCCAGGAGGCCCATACAAACATAGGATTGGAGACTTCATGTCATTTCTCAACTTTAAAACTGCCAGATATTCAATAATCCGATCTTTGACATCCTCTAGTCCAAAATGATCTCTATCCAGAATTTTTCGCGCCCGGTTTAAATCAAAAATATCTTTACTAAATTCATTCCATGGGAGATCTAGAAATAGATCAAGATAATTGCGCTGAACAGAATATTCGGCTACCTGAGGATTCATGCGTTGTAGCTTACCCAATTCCTTATCAAAGTGTTTGGCTACTTTTTCTGGCCAATTTTTTGATTTGGCGCGTACTTTCATGTCTTCAACCTCCTCCTCATAACTCAAGCCTCCCAACTCTTCTTGAATGGTTTTCATTTGCTGATGCAAAAAATACTCTCTCTGCTGCTGGTTCAGATCGTTTTGGACTTTGGATTGAATATCGTTTTTAAGTTCCAGTTTTTGAAACTCTAAAGTCATGAAGCGAAGGGTTGCCAAAGCCCTCTCTTTGAGATCGTGAATCTCAAGAAGAGATTGCTTTTCTTCAACCTTTAGGTTCATATTCGATGAAACAAAGTTGATTAAAAAAGAACTGCTTTCGATATTTTTGATAGCGAAAGATGCCTCGGATGGAATATTAGGGCTATGCTTTATGATTTGTAAGGCGATTTCCTTAATTGAATCCACTATTGCTGTAAATTCTTCATCTGAATAATTGGGTTTAACATCACCATTGTCCTTAATTTCAGCAGTCATATAGGGTATCTCCTGGGTAATAGCCTCAATTTTAAAACGCTTTTTACCTTGTATAATCACGGTGGTATTTCCGTCCGGCATTTTCAGGACTCGTAATATTTTGGCCACGGTACCTTCCAAATAGATATCATTGACACCAGGTTCCTCAACTTCTAAATCTTTTTGGGCCACTACACCTATAATCTTGTCGCCATTGTTAGCATCCTTTAAAAGCTCAATAGCAGCGTCGCGTCCAGCCGTAATGGGTATTACTACGCCAGGAAACAGAACGGTATTTCGCAATGGTAGTATTGGCAGAGAATCCGGGAGTGTCTCAGCGTTTATTTCATCTTCATCTTCCGATGTCATTAAGGGAATTAACTCAGAATTTTCGTCAAAATCACTTGCTGACAGGTTGTCTATATTTAGGAAACTAGATTTAGCCATAGGTTTAAACGGACATTTTGTCATATTACAAACAAATCTCCTTTGAATTTAATTGTTACAAAAAAAATAAAAATCTTGAAATCAATGTGTTATGGTATTTCAAGGTCAATTACACTCCATAGGCGTTCAATTGCTGTGCCAAAAGAATTAAACACGCGCTTTGCCAGAAGAGTTTTGAATTCTCACCTTGTTTAGAAGAAATAAGCCGATGATGAAAAAGGCTATGAAAAACAAAATTGAACCTCTCATGCTTCCCGTTACATCAGCGATATAACCATACATGAACATACCTAAAACAATTCCTATTTTTTCAGCTACATCATAAAAACTAAAATAAGACGCCGAATCCTCGGTATTCAACGGAAGTAGCTTGCTGTAAGTAGACCTCGACAAAGATTGAATGCCCCCCATAACCAGTCCTACACTAGCGGCAGTAATGTAAAACTGATTGGGAGTGACCACAAAATAGGCATACATGCAAATCACCGTCCACATCCCCAGTATCCACATCAAAACAGGTATGTTACCAAATCGATCTGAGAGTCGGGCTGTAGCCATGGCACCGACCAGAGCAACTAGTTGGATCAATAATATACTCACTATAAGACCTGTCGTGGGATCCTGTGGCCCCCAGTCCAATTCTTCAACTGCAAAATAAGTGGCTGCAATCATGATGGTTTGGACAGCCATACTGTAAACGAAAAACGCCTTTAAAAATCGCTTTAGAACAAGATTTTTACCCAATGCTACCCAAATTCCATTGAGTTCGTTAAAACCATTCATCAAAACTTTTCGCGTAACTCGTTGAGGCTCGTGAGTACCCTTAGGAAGGTGTTTAAAAGAATATTGTGCAAATGACATCCACCATATCCCAACTAAAATAAATGACATGCGAGTTGCCAAAGATTGGCTTTCAAAACCAAAGTAATGGTAGTTGAGGATCATCAACAAATTAACCACTAACAAGAGTACACTGCCTATGTAGCCAAGGCTAAATCCTTTAGCGCTAATCTGGTCTTGTTGTTCGGGAAAAGCAATATCAGGTAAATAAGAATTGTAAAAAACTAAGCTTCCCCAAAAACCAATTAAGGCAGTCATATAGCACAAAACCCCTACTATCAAATTATCCAGTGAAAACCAAAACAGGCCAATACAAGAAACACCGCCCAAATAACAGAAAAATTTCAAAAAGGAGACCTTGTTGCCCACATAGTCCGATATTCCAGAAAGAATAGGAGACATAAACGCAATGAGAAGAAAACTAAAGGCTGTGACATATCCAATGAGAGAATCATTATTCATTGCATATCCTAAAAAATTGACGGTATCACTAATTTTATTACCATCGGCATCCTTAATCACAGTAATAGCTCCGTAAAATAAGGGAAAAACTGCTGAGGTAACGACCAAGGGATAAACTGAATTGGCCCAGTCATAAAACGCCCATGCATTGAGTAATTTTTTACTTCCCTTTTCTAAGTTAGCCATTGACCTTTGTTTGTTAAGTAGGAGAAGTATGGATGGGTGAACCTATAACTCGACCAAATTTAGCCAAAAAATATCACACGTCTCATTTTTCTAGCCGGAAGCTTGTCACGCCAAATTTAGCAGCCTCGGCTTTGGCACTTTGAACTAGTCCAGTGAGTTGTTCTATGCGGGAATCGTGAGATGGATGTGTACTAAGAAATTCGGGAGGCGCAGCACCTTCAGCATGCTGTTTCATTCTAACCCATAACTCGGGAGCCAATTCTGGGTTGTAGCCAGCAATTGCCATGAGGTAAATTCCAATTTTGTCTGCCTCACTTTCATGCTTTCGGCTGTAGGGTAGAATACCTAACACCGTACTTCCAACACCATAAGCCCTCATAAATTTATCTCTTTCCTCTTGAGACTGATCTTTAGTGGCAATACCTACCGTAAGAGCACCCAATGACTGTAGTCCGGCATAACTCATGCGCTGTTGGCCATGATTGGCAAGGGCGTGTGCCACCTCATGCCCCATAATAGCAGCAATTCCAGTCTCGTTTTGAGCAACAGGCAAAATACCTGTGTAGAAAACAATTTTACCGCCTGGCATACACCATGCGTTGACTAATGAATCTCTAACCATATTATACTCCCAACGATAGTCGTTTAAATAGCCCACAGCGCCATTGGCATCCAGATAGCGCTCGGCAGCCAAGGCAATTCTGCGTCCCACTCGTGAAATCATTTCGGCATCAGATCCTGTTTTAATAGTTTCATTATCCGACAAGAACTGATCATATTGCTGGAAAGCCATCGGGAATAACTGCGAATTTGGAACTAATGCAATAGTTTTTTGTTGTGTAAACGGGTTAGTCGCACAGGAAGCTAAAACGAATAAAATAGAAACTGTAAGGTAATTGTTTAAAGTTTTCATGAAAAAATAGATTGGTTACCAAATTTATGAAGAAAGGGTTAAAATCAGTATAAATTCAGCTAAAAAGAAATCATTTATACGGTTTTTGAATCATTGCAATAAAATGTAAATTTACAACATGAAAAAAGGAATTTTATTGTTAAGTATTTTTGCATTCACAAGTTGTCAATCGCAAAACAAGGACACTCAAAAAGAAACGTTTCCAATTCAAAAAACCGATGCCCAATGGAAGGCAGAATTGAGTGATATGGAATATTATGTATTGAGGAAAGCAGGTACAGAGCGTTCATTCAGCAGTGAACTTAATAACAATCATGCTGCTGGAGTGTATGTATGCGCTGCTTGCCAAACGCCACTTTTCAAAAGCGATTATAAATATGATTCTGGTTCTGGGTGGCCAAGCTTTGACCGTGAAATTAAAGGTAATGTTGCGTTTTCTGTGGACTATAACTTAGGCTACGCTAGGACTGAAGAACATTGTGCCAATTGTGGCGGTCATTTAGGACATGTATTTAACGACGGACCCCGAAAAACAACCGGCAAAAGACATTGCATCAATGGTGTTGCCTTAAACTTCATACCAAGCAATTAATGAGTCACTATCCAATCATTAAAACAGAGGAGGAATGGGAGGCGTCATTGACACCTGAACAATATTATATCTTACGACAAAAGGGAACTGAACGCCCTCACACTGGTAGATTTAATTTGCACTTTGACAAAGGCACCTATTGCTGCGCTGGCTGCAGTACTCCCCTATTCGATAGTCAAAACAAATTTGATGCCCATTGTGGATGGCCAAGTTTTGATGAGTCATTACCTGGAAAAATACTCTATAAAAAAGACATTTCTCATGGCATGGTTCGCACGGAAATTGTTTGCGCTTCTTGTGGTGGACACCTTGGTCATGTATTTGAAGACGGCCCCACGCCAACTGGTAAAAGATATTGCGTAAACTCTTTGAGCATTGATTTCGAAAAGGCGTGATAATTACCCTCATTTTAGACAAAGAATTTCAACTTTTTTAAGTTTCGGTTTCGGTTTCGGTTTCATTTTGTAATTTCGTGGCTCAAAATATTAACAGCATGAGTACATACGACGTCATTATTCTAGGAAGCGGTCCAGGTGGATATGTTACAGCCATTAGAGCCTCCCAATTAGGTCTTAAAACAGCCATCGTTGAAAAAGAAAGTTTAGGTGGGGTTTGTCTAAATTGGGGATGCATTCCTACTAAGGCATTGATCAAGTCTGCTCAAGTTTTTGAATACCTGAATCACGCTGCTGACTATGGACTTAGTGTGTCAGGTGTAGATAAAGATTTTTCCGCTGTAGTGAAGCGAAGTCGTGATGTGGCTTCAGGTATGAGCAAAGGAGTTCAGTTTTTGATGAAGAAAAATAAAATTGATGTTATTTCAGGCTTTGGAAAAATTAAATCAAACAAGCAAATAGACGTCGACGGCACTATCTACAGTGCGAAAAATATAATTATTGCTACAGGAGCCAGATCTCGAGAGATTCCAAATCTTCCTCAAGACGGCAAGAAAATAATTGGATATCGCCAAGCTATGACTTTAGAAAAACAGCCTAAATCAATGATTGTGGTAGGATCTGGAGCCATTGGAATTGAATTCGCCTATTTCTTTAATGCCATGGGGACAAAAGTTACTGTAGTAGAATACATGCCAAGAATTGTGCCAGTAGAAGATGAGGAAGTATCCAAACAATTAGAACGCACTTTCAAGAAAAGCGGGATTAATATTATGACCTCTGCTGAAGTTACATCAGTTGATACGTCAGGCAAAGGGGTGAAAGCCACCGTAAAAACAAAAGATGGCGAAGAAATACTCGAAGCAGAGATCGTTTTATCAGCAGTAGGAATTAAAACGAATATTGAAAATATTGGCCTTGAAGATGTTGGAATTGCTGTGGATAAAGATAAGATTTTGGTCAATGATTTTTATCAGACCAATATGCCTGGCTATTACGCTATTGGTGATGTTACCAAAGGGCCAGCACTGGCTCACGTCGCTTCTGCGGAGGGTATTCTGTGTGTAGAAAAGATCGCTGGACATGATTTAGAACCCATTGATTATGGCAATATTCCAGGATGTACCTATTGCTCGCCTGAAATAGCTAGTGTAGGTCTCACCGAAGCACAGGCTAAGGAACAGGGATATGATATTAAGGTTGGTAAATTTCCATTCTCTGCCTCAGGAAAAGCCAGTGCCTCAGGTACTAAAGATGGTTTTGTTAAGGTTATTTTCGACGCTAAGTACGGCGAATGGTTAGGCTGTCATATGATTGGCGCTGGAGTCACTGACATGATCGCTGAGGCTGTCTTAGGTCGTAAATTGGAAACAACTGGACATGACGTTTTAAAAACGATACACCCTCATCCAACGATGAGTGAGGCTGTAATGGAGGCTGTTGCAGATGCCTACGGGGAGGTTATTCACTTATAAAACTTCTCAAAGCCAATTCATAGCTTAGCAGTCCAAATCCTATAATGACACCTTTAGCATGAGGAGCAATGAAGGAATGGTGCCTGAATTCCTCTCTTGACAGCGTATTGGACAAGTGAACCTCTACAACTGGCGTTGATATCGCTCTAACAGCATCTCCAATCCCGACAGAAGTATGGGTGTAGGCTGCCGCATTTAAAATAATACCATCACAATCGAAACCCACGGCCTGCAGTTGATCGATAATTTCTCCTTCTATATTGGATTGAAAAAAAGAAAGAGCAACATTAGGATAAAGTGCTTGCAACTGACTTAAATAACTTTCAAAATTTTGATCCCCATAAATATCTGGCTCGCGATGGCCCAATAGATTTAAATTAGGACCATTGATAATGACAATTTTTTGATTCATGCCCAAAACTATTAAAAAAACCATAAAAAAAATGTAAAATCACGTTTTTGAAGTTCACGACACGTAAATTTGGGAAAATACTAACCATGAAATTAATTACTCTTTTATTTATGACCTTATCAGCCGCACAACCGACGCCTCCATCCAGTAATAAAACTGTTCACCAATTTACCGTTACCGATATCGACGGTCAAGCATTTGACCTGTCCAATCTAAAAGGCAAAAAAGTAATGATTGTCAATGTGGCTAGTAAATGTGGTTTAACGCCACAGTATGAGAAACTTCAGGCTCTCTATGAAACATATGGGCCCAATAAATTTGTCATATTAGGATTTCCAGCCAATAACTTTCTTTGGCAAGAGCCAGGCACAAATCAAGATATCAAATCATTTTGCAGTACAAAATATGACGTAACTTTTCCCATGATGTCGAAAATTTCCGTCAAAGGCAAGGATAAGCATCCCTTGTATAAATTTCTTACTACCAAATCAGAAAATGGCCTTTCAGATGAAGGCGTGTCATGGAATTTTCAAAAATTTCTTATCGACGAAAATGGTGAATTGGTTAAAGTAATCTCTCCGCGAACTCAACCAGATGACAAGGTAGTTACCGATTGGCTTAACCAATAAGCAAAAAAAAACCCCGCAAAAGCGGGGTTTTAAATATGATTATATGGCTTACAATTTGAAACCTAATCTTAAAAATCCAGTAACTCCTGAACCTAATCCCCAAGAGGTAACACCGTCACCACCATCTGGGCTTACAGCATTGATTCCAAGGTTGTAACCTAATTCTGTTCCAATGTAAACATTAGGAATGAAATAGTACTCAGCACCCAAGAATAGACCAGCAACAACGCCTACGGTAGAACCATCGCCTCCTTCAGCATTGTTAGCATAGGCCAAACCTCCTTGGTAACCCCAATAGGTTGACAAACGCTCTGCTCCAGCAAAATGATTCTCAATACCATAACCTACCAATAGGTCGAATGAGGTATCAGCACCATCCATACCGCTATCTGAAACTTCCAAGGAAGCCATGTAACGTTTTGCTTTCGTGCTAGAATCGAATTTACGCATCATGAAAGCGCCGTAAGCAACTTCTGAATCAGAAAACATACCAGAACCTTGAAGGTTTGGCATAAATTGCAATTCAAACATGGTATCACCAGCATCAGGCTTAGTGAAAGTACCAGCATTTGTAGTAATCTGAGCGCTAGCAAAAGTAACTAATGCTAAAAACGCAATTGAAAAAATTGACTTTTTCATTTTTTGTTGTTTAAAGTTAACAGTGCAAATTAACAAAAAATTATTTTTATCAACAAATAATTGTTAATATCATTTATAAATGATACCAAAAATCGTAATTATTCAGATTTTATTAATTCTTTGAAATCGCAATAAAAACATATCTTTAAAGCATGGATTGGCAAGGGGCTCTCGAAAATTTTAAATACTACCTCAAGTTGGAGCGAGGGTTTTCAAAATATTCTATTGCAAGCTATTCTTCTGACATCAAACGTCTGGTGGATAGCTTGCACGACCCTACTCCTGAACCTTGTCATATTACAAGTAGCGAAATCCAAAGTTGCCTTTACGAAATTTCCAAAACTCACAGTCCAAGAACGCAAGCACGGATGATTTCTGGTTTAAGACATTTTTTTCAATTTCTCATCCTAAATGAGTTTAGAAAAGACAATCCTCTCGACCTTATAGAATCGCCAAGACTAGGGCGGAAACTACCCACAACCCTTAGCGCAGCTCAAATTGATGCGTTGATCAATAAAATAGATGTTAGCCAATCCAATGGCTTAAGGAACAAGGCTATCATTGAGCTATTTTACAGTTGTGGCTTGAGAGTGGGAGAATTAGTAAGCTTGAGATTATCAGATTTGTTTTTTAAGGAGGACTTTATCAAAGTTCTGGGAAAAGGGAATAAAGAACGATTAATCCCAATTCCTAAATACACTCAGAATCAAATAGACAATTACCGTCATGGACCTCGCCAACAGTATACAATAAAAAAGGGTTTCGAAGACATATTGTTCCTCAACAATAGAGGCACATCACTAACCCGATCTATGGTGTTTGAAATTGTCAAAACTTTAGCCATTAAAGCGAACATTAAGCAAAGAGTTTCCCCACATACCTTTAGACACTCTTTTGCTACACATCTACTTGAAAATGGGGCGGATTTAAGGTCGATTCAAATGATGCTGGGACATGAAAGCATTACTACAACAGAAATATATATGCATTTAGACAAAACTCATCTCAGAGATCAATTAATCAAACATCACCCCAGGGCATAGTTAGGTAGCAATGTTAACTGCTCTGGTCTCACGAATTACAGTCACTCGAACCTGTCCGGGATAGGTCATTTCTGTTTGTATTTTCTGACTTATTTCAAAGGATAACTTGGCCGCATTCTCATCGCTAATTTTATCACTTTCTACAATGACACGAAGTTCTCGACCAGCTTGAATGGCAAATGCCTTTTCAACACCCTGAAAGCTATACGCTGTTGCTTCTAAATCTTTTAATCGTTGAATATAGGAATCCATAACTTGCCGACGCGCTCCTGGTCTAGCCCCAGAAATAGCATCACACACTTGAACCAAGGGTGAGATCAAATATTTCATTTCAATCTCATTGTGATGCGCGCCAATGGCATTACATATTTCAGGTTTTTCACCGTATTTCTCGGCCCATTGCATCCCTAAAATAGCGTGTGGCGTTTCCATATCAGTCTCAGCCTCAGGTACTTTTCCAATATCGTGTAACAATCCAGCCCTCTTGGCCATTTTAGCGTTTAATCCAAGCTCTGAAGCCATTATGCCGCAGAGTTTGGCAACCTCTCTTGAATGCTGCAATAAATTTTGTCCGTATGAGGACCGGTATTTCATGCGTCCAACCAATTTGATCAATTCAGAATTGAGACCATGGATACCCAGATCAACTACTGTTCTCTTACCTACCTCAATAATCTCCTGATTGATTTGCTTTAGGGTCTTAGCCACTACCTCTTCAATTCTTGCAGGGTGAATCCGTCCATCGGTGACCAATTTGTGCAAAGACAAGCGGGCAACTTCCCTACGAACAGGATCAAAACAGGATAGAATGATCGCTTCGGGAGTGTCGTCTACAATGATTTCAACTCCTGTAGCAGACTCTAAAGCCCTGATATTTCTGCCTTCTCTACCAATGATTCGGCCTTTGACATCATCGGACTCAATGTTGAAAACCGATACACAGTTTTCAACTGCCTCTTCGGTCCCTATCCTTTGAATCGTATTGATAATAATTCGTTTTGCTTCTTTTTCGGCGGTGAGCTGAGCTTCGTCTAATTTAGCCTGTGTATAGGCCATGGCATCATTTTTCGCTTTGTCTTTAAGTGATTCAAAGAGCTGCTCTTTCGCTTCACTAGCAGACATACCTGAAATGACCTCTAATTGGTTGATTTGTTGATTTTTTGCCTTATCAAGATCTTCTTGACGCTTTTCGAGTAATTCTACTCTTCTCTGATAATCTTGCTTGGCCTGTGCATGAGCGGAATTCGATTGTTTGACTTTGGCTAAGTCGGAGTTCAACTGAGACTCTTTGTCCCTAAGTCGTTTTTCTACTTCAGAAATTTTGCGGTCACGATCTAGAATGACTTTTTCATGTTCGGTTTTCAGCTCAAGGAATCTTTCTTTGGCTTGAAGCATTTTGTCTCGCTTCATGTTCTCCGCATTAGTTTTAGCCTCCTTAATGATTTGACCAGCCTCGCTTTTCGCTCGATCCAATACTTTTGAGGCCCTAGACTTCTCTGATAATCGGGAAATGACCAAACCTAGTATAATCCCTCCTAAAATCCCAACTGCTATAAAAACTATGTCCATTACTTTATTTTTAAAAATTAAAAAGCCTGCACTGGATATGATTTGCATAAACTCCTATAAATTAAGCTTAGAGGCTCAAAAACTGATCAAGTATCTGCTCGAAGGCAGCTCGCTTTTACAATCTTTATACACCCCTTTTATAAGAATTATTCGTTGAGTTTATCAAAAATAATCACCAGTACAGGCAGTAATAACTGTTTATTTAAAGAACGTTCGAATCCAAATGCGCTTTCAATTGTTGATCGATTTCTAATAATCGATCTTTTAAGCTATCATCTAAACCCGATTTATCAATGTCTTGCTGTTCAATTTGAGAGGCAAATTGCAGGGCACACATGGCCAATACATCTTGCTTATCTCGAACCGAATAGCTTTGCTCAAATTGTTTTATCATTTGATCAATTTTTTGTGCAGCGCGTCGCAATCCCTCTTCCTGATCTTTCACAATATTCAAAGGATAAATCCTATTAGCAATTGATAATTTTATTTTTAAGTGATCGGTCATATGCCTTTATTGCGATAATTGCGCTATACAAGTATCTATTTCTCTTATGAGTGTATTGATTTTGAGCTTTGTATCTCGTTTGTCGTTATCACTACCTAACAAAGTATTAGCGTGCTTCAAGGACTGAAATTTATGCTGACATTCTTCTAAATCAAGCTGTTGCATCTCAAGTTTAGACTTTGTCGAATCCAGCTCCAGCTGCAAGGCCTTGTGACTTTCTCGGAGAGTATCATAGCGCTCCATCAAAAGCGATGAACTCTTTTCAATTGACTTTAAGGTATGTAATGCATCTTGCATATCGACAGGCTAATACTAAAATCAAAGATAAGATTCAAATGGACAAATTACAATATAATTTTTGTATTATTCGTAATCCAATACTATCTGCATAAAAGGATTGATCCTTTATTTGCACGGGAGAAACCGATTTTTTAACTTCGGGAGCTATGAAAAAGGGTCTCATTCTATCTATGGCTACAGCCATTTTCACTTGCTCTTTTGGGCAAAACAACAGTCCGTATCCCCAAAGTTATTTTCAAAAACCGCTCGATATCCCTATTGTCCTTGCAGGCACCTTTGGCGAATTGAGATCAAACCATTTCCATTCTGGAATGGATATAAAAACAAAGCAACGGGAGGGGCTTAAAGTTTACGCTGCCGCTGAAGGTTATGTAAGTAGAATTAATATACGTGAAGGAGGATATGGCAAGGCTTTATACATCACCCACCCCAATGGTTATACAAGCGTTTATGCCCATCTTCAAAAATTCGGCCCAGAAATAGAAGCATTTATCAAGTCCGAACAATACAGCAGTGAGTCTTATGTTATTGAGCGTTTTCCTGCCAAAAATCAACTTAAAATTGCCGCCGGCCAAGTAGTTGCCTACAGCGGCAATACAGGAGGATCGAGTGCTCCCCACCTCCATTTTGAAATCAGAGACAACAACCAACGACCGATGAATCCCATGCTATTCGGTTTAGTGGTTGATGACAACCAATCACCAGTTATTGAAGGCCTCTATGCCTATGCGCTTTCCAGTGATGCCCACGTGAATCACCAGAGGCAGCGCACTAAACTGAGACTGACACGTAATGATCAGGGAAATTACACCTCAGAATCAATTTCAGCAGCAGGAGATATTGGATTTGCTATTGAGGCCTTTGATCGTTTAGATAAAGCCGCCAACAAAAATGGGTTGACTGGTATTGAAACCAAAATCAATGGGCAACAAAATTTTCTGCTGGATTTTAACAAATTTTCATTCGATGAAAGCAAGCACATTAACCGATTAATCGATTTTGAATATTATGAAAAAAACAAAAGAAGACTTCAACTCTTATTTAAGAAAAGTAATAATCCGCTGAGTTTATATAAAAATGTTATTCAAAATGGTGTGGTACAGGTGGAACCCAATCAAAGTGTGGTCTACGAAGTTTTAGTAACAGATTATACTGGAAATAAAACCACCATTATTGTTCCTCTTACCTTTTCCGAGCCTCAATCAGAGGAAATAGTTTCCGACTCTTCCAATGATATCATCATACCCTATGAAGAAGATTTCAATATTCGAGAAGGACACATCAGTTCGTATTTTCCTAAAAATTGTTTTTACGAAGATGTCCCGATTTCTATTATAAACAATAATGATACACTCCAAATCAGAGGTCCTATATCAGCAGCTCAAAAATCATTTCTCATAAGTTTCGATATTAGCAGTTATGCTTTAGAAGACAGAAAATATCTATTGATAGCGAGCGTTTGGGGAAGAAACAGAACCATGTACCCAATGTCCACAAGCCGAAAAGGAGATCAATTGAGTGCGTACACCAAATCATTTTCCAGATACACTTTGGCCGAAGACCGCACCCCACCGGTTGTTCGTCCTAGCAATTTCACTTCAGGTCAATGGATGTCAAAATACAGATACCTCAAACTGAAGATTAGTGACGATTTCTCTGGCATTAGTGCTTACCAAGCCACCATAAACGGTAAATGGATTTTAATGGAATATGAGTCCAAAACGGGCACCTTGACCTATGACTTTAACGATGGAGTCATTGATCAGGAAGAGAATAAATTAAAAGTGATTGTAACTGATAATATTGGAAATAGTACTACATTTGAAAGTGTCTTCTACCGTCAATAAAGGATTTCCAAACATCCGAGTTTTTTCTGTTACCCTATGCTGTATCCTATTCAGTTTGGGTCTTATGGCTCAAAACGCTGTGTTAACTGGCGTCATCTTAGACACAAACAATAGACCAATTACTGATGTAAATATCAGCACTACAAATGATGGAACCACATCCAATAGCAACGGCTTCTATCTCCTTGAAATTCCCTCAAATCAGAATGTTAGCGTAACCTTTACACATTTGAGTTTTGAAGGATTGATAGCTACTTTTAATTTAACTGCGAATGAGTCCTTCGAATTCAATCCAGTGCTTCAAGACAATCTTGAGCAGATTGCGCCAGTTGTGATTAACCGAACAAATAGAGATCGAGCTGAGGGTATAATAACCATCGCGCCAGCGATCCTAAGAACAATAAAAGGAGCCCAGCCAGGAGTAGAGAATATTCTAAAAACCTTACCTGGAGTTTCTATTTCAAACGAATTGAGCACCCAATACAATGTTAGAGGTGGTAATTTTGACGAAAATTTAGTTTACGTCAATGGGATAGAAATCTACCGCCCTTTTCTAATTAGATCAGGACAACAAGAAGGATTGAGTTTTGTGAATAGTAATTTGGTCAACAATCTGAAATTTTCGGCGGGGGGCTTTCAGGCTAAGTATGGCGACAAAATGTCAAGTGTTTTGGATATTGAGTACAGAAAACCTTCATCCAACGCAGCCTCAGTAGATCTCAGTCTTCTCGGGTTCTCTGCAACCCTCGAAGGAGTTTCCGCTAATGATAAGTGGAGTGTCCTTACAGGAATTAGGTATCGAAATAACAGTCTTCTTGTTAATTCTCAAGACATAGAGACCAACTTCAAACCAGCTTTTGGAGATTTACAATTATTATTGACATATCGCGCCAATAGAAAATGGAGTTATGGCTTTTTGGGCAACGCCAGCTTAAACGCATACCATTATGAACCCAAGTCCAGAGAAACGAATTTTGGAACCATCGACCAGCCCATTGCCCTAAGAGTACTTTATGAAGGTAGAGAAAAAGACCGCTACCAAACACTCAACAGTGCTTTCACGGTGAACTTCAAACCCAATTCTAAACTTCATTTCAATGCCATCGGCTCTATTTTTCATACGGTAGAGCAAGAGTATTTTGACATTCTCGCGCAGTACAGTCTCGGAGAGGTTAATAGTAATATTGGGGATGAGGACTTTGGCGACGTTAGTTTTGTCCAAGCCATTGGAAGTCAATTGAATCATGGCCGAAACGATCTAGACGCCCTCATTGCATCTGCCGAAGTCAAGGGAGAATATAAACGCAACCAACATGTATGGTCATGGTCGGCAAAATATAATCGTGAAGATATCCGAGACCGTTTAGTGGAATGGGAGGTAATAGATTCGGCAGGATTTTCTATTCACCCACATGATCTCGGAGTTTTTCAAAACCAACCTTACCAACCATCTGTAGGTCCCTTGATCCCTTTCAAGAATGTCAGAGTGACGCAATTTGTAACAATTGATCGGATTCAAGCCTATGCGCAGTATAGTTATAAAGGCGAGGTCAATGGCAACGAAATTTTCGCCAATATTGGCACGCGAGTACATTCATGGCAAGTCAATGTAAAGGACGGGCTTTCGAACAAACAACATGTGTGGAGCTTACGGGGTCAATTCGCTCTAAAACCAAAAAACCATAGCAGTATGCTTTGGCGATTTGGTGCGGGAATTTATTATCAACCACCTTTTTATCGCGAATTGAGAAATATTGAAGGCCAAGTGGTAGCGAATGTTGACGCCCAAAGATCGTTGCACGCAGTGCTGGGCAATACCTACAGCTTTGAAATGTGGAATAGACCTTTCAAATTCAACTCTGAACTGTATTATAAAAAACTTGACAACCTCAATCCATACACCGTAGAAAATGTTCGTATTCGATATGCGGCGAACAACAGTTCTCAGGGCTATGCCTATGGATTAGATTTGAGATTAAATGGTGAATTCGTTCCCGGCACAGAGTCCTGGTTTAGTTTCGGATATTTGAAGACAGAGGAAAATATTAGTAATAGAGGTTACATCGCCCGTCCCACTGACCAACGGTTAAAGTTTGGTGTTTTATTTCAAGACTACGTTCCTAATATGCCCAACTTAAAAATGTATCTGAATTTGGTCTATCAAACAGGGGTTCCTGGCGGATCACCCAGTTATGCCGATGCTTATCAATATCAAAACAGGTTGCCAGATTATAAAAGGGCGGATTTAGGTTTGACTTATAGCATGATTCAAAATAGCAAACCAACAAGAACAAGCCTCCTGAAAACTCTAAACTTAGGTTTGGAGTTATTTAACATCTTCAACGTACAAAATTCTATCACAAATACTTGGGTCCGTGATTCTTATTCCAAATTACAATACGCCATTCCAAATTACTTGACTTCCCGAATTATCAATTTTAGGGTTGGCGCCTCATTTTAGGCTGTCGGAGAAGACAATTCCTTGAGAACATCCACAAGGAAGTCAATCTCTGCCAGAGTATTCATAGCTGAAAATGAAAATCTAATCGACGGTTTTGCCAATTCTTCCTTGGTTAAAATAGCTGACAACACATGCGAACCAGCATCACTACCACTTTGACAGGCGCTGCCTTTTGAACAAGCAATACCCTTCAAGTCTAACTGAAATAAAAGCAAGGGTGCTTTTTCGGCAGGTATCGGAAGGCAAACGTTAACTAGGGTATAAGTATTATGATCGGCTCGGTCAGAATCTCCATTAAATCTAACATCAGGTAATTCAGATGTTATTCTATTTACAAAATGCACTTTCAAGGAGGTAATAAATTTTTTTTCTTGTTCTAGTTTATCTAAAGATATTTCTAAGGCCTTCGCCATCCCTATAATATTATGAACACTTTCTGTTCCAGCACGATGTCCACGTTCTTGCGAGCCACCAAAAATCAGAGGCTTCAGATTAGTATTTTTTCTTATGTAAGCAAACCCCACTCCCTTTGGGCCGTGAAACTTATGAGCACTAGCTACGATAAAATCCGCTGGGGTTTGAGCCATATTGATATGATAATGACCTATTGTTTGAACAGTGTCGCTGTGAAACAAGGCCCCATTGGCTTTACATAACTGAGCTACCTCATCAAGGTCTATCTTCACGCCTATTTCATTATTAATATGCATCAAACTCACCAAGGTCATGCCATCCTGAAACTCAAGAAGCTGCTGCAAGTGATTCACGTCAACCTCACCATTCTCATGCAGATCGACAAACACGACCTTTAGACCGTATTCAACAATCAATTGATCAAGCGTATGCGAGACTGCGTGGTGTTCGATTTTTGACGAGATTATTCGTGTAACACCCATATCTCGGACAGCGGCACGTAGGATTTGATTATCCGCTTCTGTTCCTCCCGAGGTGAAAACAATTTCCGAAGCAGTTGCTCCAATAGACTCTGCAATCTGTTTTCTAGCGTTCTCTATTTGTGATTTTGCCTGTCGGCCAAAACTATGACTTGAGGAAGGGTTTCCGTAGCAATTGTTAAGAACCTCAGACATTACCGAAACCACTTCTGGTCTTAAGCAAGTTGTTGCCGCATTATCAAAGTAATGTGATTCCACTTATATCTTCTTTAAAATCCAGACCAAATTTAAATGATTAGAAGTTAAAAGCCAACGGATTTTATTTGTAATCTAGATATCAGTGTCTTTTGGCATTGGGACTGATGGAAACTTGAGTAGCGCCCATACCATACTTGGCATAGGGAGCGTCAAAAAATTCAATACCACTGTAATGTCCTAACAAGAATATCAGTTCTTCTCGAAGCACTCCTTCTCCTACTCCATGAATAAAAATAATATGAGCAATCTTTTTTTGGATGGCAAATTCAAGTCGATTTTTGGCTGTATTAATCTGAAGTGTCAGCATATCATGGTTTGTCATTCCTTTAATTGAATGCGTCAGTTGCTGGATATGCAAATCTACTTCCATTGGCGGTGTCAATTGTTTCCTAGACTTCGATAATTTCGGTTGAGATTTATACTTGGCTGCCCATTCTTTCGCGTCGATAATGGATACATGGGACATTTCGGCTAAAAAAGAGTTAGTGTCTTCTTTGACCAACAAATCATTGGCGAACGACATGTCAAACCCATCTGCCGTGCGAACTATCACTTCTTTGTCCATTACAGCCAATACAACACCCGAGATATCATCATCCTTAAGAGCAACTTTATCACCTTTTTTGAACACTTTATTCGTAATCATCTCTTTTATCGCAAGAATTATTGGATTGCATCAAATACAATCCAATCATCAAAAATACTATGCCTGCCAAGGACATATGTATTTGCCAGTTAACAGTTTGATCAGAAAACCAAAGGAGTAATCCGCCAGTGACAGCAAATACAATTTTGGCCTGTCTGAAGTAGGTTTTCATAAGTAGGGTTTAGGCAGTAGAAAAGTAAGGTAAAATTATTACTTTTGAGGTATAGCACCTAAAAAAATGATCACACTTGGATTTATGTTGCCCTGCCTGAACAAAGCGATCTTTGGCATTGACTGCCCAGGGTGCGGTGCTCAGCGGGCATTACTTATGATTCTTCAAGGAGATTTCGCATCAGCTTTTTTTATGTATCCAGCAATTTATACCCTCATATTGTTTGGGTGTGTTTTGATATTATCTCAATTTTACTCAGTCCATTCAAAGGTCATTTACGGCCTCGGGGCAGTCAATGTGCTCACAATTGCAATCAGTTATACGATAAAAATGAGTCAATTCAATTAAACCATGAATCATCAACAACCACTACCTCACGCTACCCTCATTCTGATTTTTGGTATTCTTTCCATTTTATGCTGCTATTGTTATGGTGTTTTTGGACTCGTTTTTGGCATTATCGCTTTAGTTTTGGCAAATAAATCAATAGCTCTACACCGGCGCAATCCTGAGTTATATACCCAGTATAACAATGTTCGCACTGGCAGGGTTTTGGCGATCATTGGAATTGTCTTAAGTGCACTGTATATTGTTTAGATCATATTTCTCTTGGTGACCATTGGCTATGAAGCCATGGCAAAAATGGGTGACGACTGGATGATGCAACAAAGTTTGTAATTTATAGTGGTTCGAACTCCGACAATGTTTCTGTGATAATACCCACACATTCCAGCAATTGAGTTTCTGTCATCACCAAGGGTGGTGCAAAGCGAATTATATTGCCATGAGTTGGTTTAGCCAATAGCCCATGATCTCTCAACGACAGGCATATATTCCAGGCCGTATCACTTTCTTCGTGGTCATTAATCACAATCGCATTGAGCAATCCTTTGCCTCTCATCTGTTTTACTATGAGACTATTGGAAATATACTCATTCATTTTAGCGCGAAACAACTCTCCCAATTTGTGTGCTTTCTCAGCTAACTTCTCCTCTTTTACTACTTCCAAGGCAGCAATGGCGACTGCGGCAGCTATGGGATTACCGCCAAAAGTACTACCGTGATTCCCTGGCCCTATTACGGACATAATGTCGTCATTTGCTAAAACGGCCGATACGGGATAAACACCACCGCTAAGGGCTTTTCCTAAAATCAATATATCGGCTTTAACTTCGGGTGTTTGACTGCAATTTTTATCGGCACAAGAACAATTGCCACAACTAGCGAGAAGCCTACCCGTGCGTGCTATACCCGTTTGAACTTCGTCGGCTAGAAGCAAGACATTATACTTGTCACAAATTGCTTTACACTTCTTTAAATAGTCACTGCTTGGAACATAAACGCCCGCCTCGCCTTGGATAGGCTCCACTAAAAAGGCTGCAACATGAGGATTGTTCTTTAAAGTCTCTTCCAGAGCTTCAGAGTTATCGTAGGGAATTTTGATAAAGCCACCCGTGTAAGGCCCGAAATTTTTTCTTGCCACGGGATCGTTTGAAAAGGATATAATGGTGGTCGTTCTGCCATGAAAATTATTCTCGCAAACTACAATTTGAGCGTTATTTCCGGCAATACCTTTGACCTCATAGGCCCATTTTCGAGCAATTTTAATGGCTGTTTCTACCGCTTCAGCACCAGTATTCATGGGTAGTAATTTATCGTAACCAAAGAAGGCGGTGGCAAATTGTTCATATTCCCCTAGCCTATTGTTATGAAAGGCACGAGAGGTAAGTGTCAGTTTTTTGGCTTGTTCGACTAAGGCACCGACTATATGCGGATGACAATGTCCTTGATTGACGGCAGAATAAGCGGATAAGAAGTCGTAATATCTTTTACCATTGACATCAAAAACAAACACCCCCTCACCGCGCTCAAGCACCACAGGAAGAGGATGATAATTATGTGCACCAAACTGGTCCTCCAAATTGATAAATTGGTCTGATTTTGATACTGTAGACGCGTCGATCATAATGCTGATGTATTGTGGCAATTGAGATTTGGCTCTAAATTACAAAAGAAGGTTCAATACGCCAATTGATAAGACAATTATTCTATTTTTGCGCCATGGCAAGAGGAAAAAAACTACCCCTATTAGAAAAAATCGAAGTGTTTGACACAGGGTCAAAAGGACAATCAGCGGGTAAGGCAGAAGATGGACGCATGGTATTTATCAGTGGCGCTGTACCTGGCGACATAGTAGATGTTCAGGTTCTTAAAAAGCGAAAACAATTTTATCAAGGCAAAGCAGTTCATATTCACACTTATTCGGATAAAAGAACTGATCCCAAATGCAGACACTTTGGAACTTGTGGCGGATGCAAATGGCAAAGTATGAACTACACAGATCAGTTGTATTTCAAAAACAAAGAGGTGAAAAATCATCTCGAACGCATTGGAGGTCTTGATGTTGGTCTTTTCTTGCCCATTCTCAGCTGTGAGAAACCATACATGTATCGTAATAAAATGGAATTTTCTTTCAGCAGTAGCCGATGGCTGACACCCGAAGAAATTGCCGAAGGGCAAGACATAACATCACGAAACGGCCTGGGATTTCACATACCTGGCGCTTGGGATAAAGTATTGGACATTGACGAATGCCATCTACAAGAAGACCCTAGCAACGCTATTAGAAATGCCATTAAGGCCTTTGCTGAATCACAACAATTGACATTTTTTAATCCACGTTCACAAGAAGGATTACTGCGTACCTTGATGATTCGAAACTCTAGTATCGGGGAATTAATGGTATTAATCCAATTTTTTGAGGAAGATCACCATAAGAGTCAGTTGCTTTTAGATTTCCTAAGAAATTCATTTCCAGAAATTACCGCCTTACTCTATGTGTTTAATGGGAAAGCCAATGATACTATTTATGATCAAAACATTCTGTGTCATTCTGGTCGAGATCACATCTTTGAGGCAATGGAAGGCCTAAGATTTAAAATTGATGCCAAGTCCTTTTACCAAACCAATTCTGCTCAAGCCTATGAACTGTACAAGGTTGTTCGCGATTTTGCCGGTCTTAAAGGAGATGAATTAGTTTATGATTTGTACACTGGCACGGGAACCATTGCTCAGTTCGTCGCCAAGAAAGCAAAGAAAGTTGTTGGAATAGAATCTGTACCCGAGGCTATTGTTGCAGCTAAGGCCAATGCTAAGGCCAATAGCATACAAAACACCGCATTTTACACGGGCGATATGAAGTCCTTGTTTAATGACCGTTTTATTGTAGATCACGGTAAGCCAAATGTTGTTGTTACTGATCCCCCAAGGGACGGGATGCACCCCGATGTAATTGCTCAATTGCTCAAAGTACTACCTCAAAAAATCGTTTATGTCAGTTGCAACAGTGCCACGCAAGCAAGAGATCTGGCCTTGATGAAAGACTTTTATCAGATTTCCAAATCTCAAGCTGTTGACATGTTTCCCCAAACCCATCATTGCGAAAATGTCGTACTTTTGGAGAAAAGTGTTTAATTCCATGAAACTCTTAACCAGAATCGGTATTGTTAGTTTGTCTTTGGTTCTTATGCAATGTGAGAAAGACGATATCTGTGCAGAATCGACACCAACAACCCCCAGTCTGATTATAAGATTTTACGATTTTTACAATCCCTCAGAATTAAAAGCAGCAGAGGATCTTAATGTTTTTGGGATTGACAATTCAGGGAACACTTTCGATATCATTGGACAAACAACACTAACAACTGATTCTTTAGCTCTGCCGCTTCCCACAAATCTTAATGCGGCTAGTTTCAGATTGTATCTCGGCTACCTCGACGAAGAAACCATAGGCAATGGCGATGACTTTCTTACTGAATTTCAAACAGAGGACCTATTTGTATCGCGAGCCTGCGGATTTAAAACATTTTACTCCGAATTGAGTGCGGAAACACAAACAGATTCTGATAATTGGATTTTGAGCACCGAGGTAATCCAAACCGAAATTAACAACACCATACATGCCCATGTCAAAATATATCACTAACCTTTTTTTGGCTTGTATGTTTGTTTGTAATGGGTCTGCGCAAATAGCTAAGGACAGCATTGTATCGGATAGCCTTAAAACGCCTGTTAAATTTGGCCTTAGACTTGGGGCCGATCTGACTGGCCTCGGCAGAACAGTGTTTAATAATGACTTCAAAGGCTTCGAGTTATCGGGAGATTACAGATTGACAGAGCGGTTTCATGTGGCTGGCGAAATTGGCAGTGCCGATAAAACAACCGATGAACCCAACATTAATTTTAGTAGCAAAGGAAACTACCTCAAAGTGGGTGGGGATTTCAATCTCTATAGAAATTGGGATGGCATGGACAACATGATTTATGCTGGACTGCGGTACGGTATTTCACGTTTTTCTCAAACTATTAATAGCTATATCGTTTACACTACCAATCAAACATGGCCTTATTCAGTAAATCAAACCAACAGTACTTATGCGGGCTTAAGTGCCATGTGGCTGGAATTGCAATTCGGAATTAAAGTAGAACTGCTGCCAAACATGTTTGGATTTTTGAATTTACAACTAAAAAGACTGGTGTCAAACCAATCGTCGGGACAAATTGACAATCTCTACATCCCTGGATTTAACCGAACTTATCAGGATGGACAAATTGGATCCGGTGTAAGTTATGGTATCTCCTACCGCATTCCATTTTACAAAAAGTAAT
>Ga0222718_10001128_pt1 | contig 26707 bp, 59 predicted proteins | sample C33_27DmetaG_FD_165045 | JGI IMG/M metagenome (GOLD analysis project Ga0222718, IMG submission 165045) | Estuarine water microbial communities from San Francisco Bay, California, United States - C33_27D | ecosystem: Environmental > Aquatic > Marine > Unclassified | place: USA: California...
TACCCTATACTCTTTATGTGCAAAATAAAAGATTCAGTTATTTTGACTGTGTTTGGTATTTTGACTATCTCAAAGGTAAATTTCCGGTTGGGAGTATTGTTACTTACAGAAATGTAGGAAATGGACACAACGCACACGATTGGGGATACGAGAGATACAGAGTCGGTATTGTTACTGAATGGGAAAAATGTGAAAATCCTGCTTACTTATGGAAAGTAAGATTAGAAGATTGTGAAAACAAACTACCCTTATCAGTTCATCCCGACTTAATAGAATCTGCTTGACAGATACAACAGGATAGCTTATCATAACAATTGAATATGAGGAATGTCAGATGATTGCAGAATGTATGATTTTTTTAGCGTCTGTTATACCTATGGGTGTGGATGAATCTAAAATTATTGAACAACATTTAAATTGCAATGACCATGTGCCTCAATCTATGCAAGAACATGCAAGTCTTTATGTCGAACATTTTGACAAAGATAACATAAACACGGCAGTTCGTATAGGTTGGTGTGAGTCACGAGGTAAAGTTGACGCATACAGAAATGACAATGGTGACACCGGTCTCATGCAATTTGTGTCTTGGACATGGAACTGGGTTGCAGAGAAATATGAACTACCTATGTGGGATACTTGGATAGTCACAAGATATGGAAAACCTTATACAGGACAAACATCAAAAACAGATATAGGTTTTAGTTTTGACAGAGTTCAATATATTCCTTATTATAATATTATGTTTGCTTCAATACTTGCAGAAGACATTTACGGCAGAACACAATGGCGTGATTGGTCATCAAGCGAATGGTGTTGGGGGGACAAAGAGAAATGGAGAGAAAAATGGCTCAACGAATAGAAGTTATGATAATGGAGTTAGCTAGAAGTACTAGCAATGTTATTGGTAAAATAGCAGATTGGTTTTGTATTCGCCTAGATTATTATGTAGAAGCAAAAGAATGGGAAATAAAACAAAGAAATCATTCTTTTCCTGCTGAGTGGTTTAAGGAGGACGAATAAATGGTACAGGCAAAAAGATTACAGGGTAGACCCCGTAAGACTAAACAGTATGAAATTGGTCGTGTATGTGACAAGGACGGGTGTGAAAATATTATGAGTAAATATAATGAGAACAAACAATGTTTTCAACACGCTCCAATGAAAACACCTCGAATAAGAGGTCGTTTGAATCCTTTAGACGATAGATGAACTATCCAACAATATTTAAACATTATGAAACCAAGTCTAAGAAGTGGGCTTGGTTTGAGTGTGCAATGTGTGACACTATGTTTATGGAAGAGTATCAAACAGAAGAAGATATGTGGGACATAGATACTTGTGCTAAGTGTAATCCGGAATATCAAGCATACTTAAAAAGTAAAGGGTATTAATGGCTAAAAGAACTACAAATACAATAATGATAGAAGTAAATATTGACGGGGAGATTGTTTGTTTACCTGCTAGTGAAATGAGAGAGTATTTTAAAGAAAGAAATATATCAACTGATTCGTTGAAAGGAAAATACTAATGTATAAACCTTTACCGGATGAAGTCACAATAAAAGAATCTGAAATACAAGGACTAGGTTTATTTTCTACTTGTGCAATAAGTAACGGAACTAATTTAGGTGTGACTCATATTAAAGATGATATGTTTGAAAATAAACACGCTCGTACGCCTTTAGGTGGATTTATAAATCATAGCGAAAACCCTAATGTAGAAACAGTTTATATAGGTAAATACATGTACCTAATTTCAATTAAAGACATAATGCCGGATGAAGAAATAACCTTAAAGTATAAGTGGTATAAGCCCTAACTTTTTTTTAATATTTTTATTTGCATATATATTTGTATGTGCTAATCTTAGAAGAGAAATAGAGAAAGGACAGAAATGTCAGAAGAAAGTATAGAGTTAGAACGCTTCAAGTTTACAGAGACATTCGATGTTGACTTTTACATTGAAGCAACTAACTATCAAAAAGCAAAGCAAGTGTACGACAAGATGTTTGACAAGAACATTCAACTTGGTTACGACACTTGGAAAAATGTAGTAGACAAAAATATCAATGGTGGTAAGTTTCATGTTAAAACTTATGACAATGGTCAAGAAGCTACTCTAATAGATGAGATGTGGGGCAGTATGGGAGAAGAAGAATGAGCGAAGAAATGCAATATAGATTCGTAGAGTTTAGTTTTAGTATTCCCTCTAAAGGACTTAACGAACAAGAGTTAAAAGAATATGCAATAGAAGAATTGTTTAATGACCATTACGACATCTTTAAAGACATAATGAGAACTGGTGGCGAACACGCAACTATGGGGGAAGTTATTGATGAAGCAGAAGTACAAGATTACTTTTGGGAAGAATATGAAAAAGTAGTCGAGGAAGAATGAGTAACATGCGAGTAGGTAGGCAGAGTGGTAAGTGGATTTGTTGGAACTGCGACTCTGACGATATCAGAGAACGAATAGTTGTAAATATAAACACAGGCGAAAAAATTGAAAACCGAGATGTTTATGACGACTTTTGGTGTAATGAGTGTGGAGAGAATGACGAGATAGGAGAGGTGCTTTATGGCGAAAAAGAATCAATATAAGGTAGATTTTTACCAAACAGTTTATCTTGGTAGTCAAATAGTTGAAGCCGAAGACAGGAAACAAGCTATAAGTGACGCAGAAGATATGAATTGGAAAGCAGGTATAGGTCTAAAGTGGGCAGATGATTGGGAAGCAGAGATTGATACAGACCATGACTATCTTTTTATATGCACTTCTCATTCTAAACAGGAATGTGAAGATGATGAGTGTAACGAAGAATATTGGAAAATAATGGAGGAAGAATAATGGCGACATTTTATATACAAGAAGAATATAAAGAATATGTTACAGGTACAAGAATAGTAGAAGTGTTTGCAGATTCTAAGGAAGATGTACTAGACGGAGACTATGAGATGAATGAGATATATGAGGAAATAGAAGCAGACGCAGAATGTTACGAGACAAACATGATAGATGATGTTAAGTTTCTCGGTCATGGTTGGACAGAAATAGTTAAGGAGAAGATGTAATGGAAGAATTACAAAGACTCTTTGACATATCTATGAAAAGATACAACTTTGTTGTTGATTTATTAAATGATGACCAAAGAAAAATACTACACCAATGGTATGTAGATACAGGTGTATTAAAGGAGGAAGAATAATGTTCGCAGTAACAACTAAAGAATGTATGAATAAATATCCTAGTCGAATTCAAGATAGTGTAGTTGATGGTGTTTGTACAAGCACAGAGATATATAGAACACATCATTTAGATTTTGGTAATGGACTAGAAGCTATTGAAATTTGTAAAGAATGTTATGAAGATTGGGATATGGGAGGATATTAATGCAAGATAAAGGATTTCAAGATAAAGGATTTAAAGGTATGTGTTTAGATTGTGGTTTAGATATATACTATCAAAAGTTTGATTTTATTAATGAACAATGTGAAAGTTGTAGTCAATAATGTCAGTATATATAGAGTGTTGTTCAATAAGCACACCTTATCCACCATACATACAAGCAATAGAATGCGATTGTAACGAAGACAAATAATTTGGTTAAAGATTTGCATTCATTGTGTATTTATGCAATACTAAGTATAAGAATATTAGAGAAAAGAGGAAAATATGACATTTGATAAAGACAACGAAACAATTGTTTATACAGAGAGATATAAACTAACACCTAATGATGAAGAGTTTAGAGTCATGGTGGTTACAAGAACACACAATCCGGAGTTTGCAGAAGTTCCTAATACTGGCTACTGCACTCTTAAAGATATAAAGGGTTGGGTGCTTAAAGATATATTTTACGAGAATACTTATTTTCATGACGCAGTAAAAGAAAAACTTACTGATGTACATGCAGAAAGTTCAAACACTATCTTGCTTCTTGAAAACCCTAAAACTGGGGAGACTATGCATTATTGCATACAGGGAGACCCCGAGAATAATTTTGCAGGTTACATTGGTCAGTCTTACTTTAATGCAGACGGAGTAGAGGAGAGAGTAAACGCATGATTGAGTATCCAAATACACAAATTGCACAACACGACTTAATGCGACTTATATCAGAAATCGCTGACAATCTCACTCGTAAAGAGTTTGGTGACAGTTGTGTAGTCAATACAGAATTTGAAACCTACTTTACTGATGAGGCACAAGAACTATTTAACGAACTCTATGATGAGTTTGAAGATATTGTTCTGAGTACACTCGGTATTGAATTTGATAATAAAAAATTCTTTTGGGTAAAGAAAGAAGAGTTAAGAGAGGAGAGTCCGTTCTAATGAGATTGATAGTAACAGAAAAATATTTAATCAATATCCCACAAACAGATGATTACCAAGAAGCCGTAGATATATTTCACACAGACGCAGGTGACTTATATGATGTAAAACATTATGGGTATGAATTTAAAAATGTAAGCAAATTTGAAGACTTACTAAAAGAAGAAAAGGAACAATAATGAAATTATTAGACGAGTATGAATTTTACGATTTAGGATTTAAACCTAAAAAAGCATTAGCAACTGTTGTTGCAAAGAGAATGGTAGAAGCATACAAAGATGATGAAGAAATGCTTTTGCTTGTTATGACAAAAGGTCTTATAGACGCTTGGAATCATGAAGCAGAGGGCTACACAGAGTACCAACAAGATATGGAATGGTTTAACGACTGGGATAAGGAGAAAGAATGATTATAGACCACATTGAAAGAGTAGTTTATACCTTAATAGACGACTTTCAGATGACTGATGACCAAACAGAGGAATTGTTTGTAAGGTTTGCAGACGCACTTCCTACATACAATCTTACGCCAAAAGGTCAAGAGATTGTTGATTTGGTTGAGCAAGAAGACTTTAAAGCAGGAGGGGGAACAGATTGAAAAAATATATAGTAAACATTAAAGGTCACAAAAAAGTTTTTGCTAACTCTTATGATGAAGCAAAGAAAAAAGTTGATAGTGATTTAAAATACATTCACCCTAACTTTAACATGGGGTTTGATTCAATTACAGAAGTACAGGAGGAAGAATAATGTCTAAAATTACACAAGCCAAAACAGACTTTGAGTTTGTAAGTTCACAGTTCTTATGTGCAGATTTACCTAACGATTGGTTTGAGATGAAAGCAGAGAAGTTATATGACTTCTTAAAAGAAAATGCTTGGTATCCCTACGAAGATTGGGACGGAGAAAAAATATTTGGTGCTATAGAAGATTTAGCAATTGATATGAGAGCATACATTGAATTAGAGAGAAGAATCAGAGAGGGAGTTAGTAAATGAGAGATTTGATTTGGGAGATAGCTAAATCCGGAGAAGAAGACCTAAGTAATACGGAACTTCAATCTATTGATGAGCCACAAGAACTTGTAGTTGCTCGTGGTATATCATTAGAGGCGAAAGATAGCACAACAGGTATAAATAAATTTGTTGATGTAAAAATAGCTAACAATGTTGAAGATAAAGGAGCATTGAAACTAGGAGACAAAGTTTATAGCTTTAGTAAAGGTTACAAAACTCTTAGTCATGATGTTCGTAACATTTTAGATTGGGCGACTGACAAAAAATTAGATGACGACACTTTAGATAATCTTATTGCTTTAGTAGGTCAAAACTTTGTACCTAAGTTAAGGGGACTTGACGCAGTTGCCGGTAAAAAAGGTATGGACAAGCAGTTAGCTAGAGATACTTTTACTTACAAAGAGTGGGATGAAGCACCTAAGTTACAAGTCATTGACGCAGGTCTTACTAACGCACCAGTTTGGGCTAAAAATTTATCAGAGGGGGAAAGACGACCAAAGTAATATCATCTAGTATTATTATTACATGGATGATTATAACTTTTTAGATTATATAGAAGAGGGTTGCCCTAGTTGTGGTGCAAATGCAGGAAGTGATTGCTATGAAGAATGTCAAGGCATTCCCGTACCAACAAATATGTACACTTTTGTAGATGAACAATTAGCTTATGCAACTCATAAGATTGGAAGAAGAATTATGAACTCTTTTGAACAAAAGATTTTTACAGAAAAATTAGAAGATGTTTTAAGTAATTGGGGAGATTTTACCAATCTTGCTAGTGCTTTAGTTAATTCCGGTGTACTAAAAGACACAGAGGAGTTTTTAGAGTACATTAAAAAACCTAATAAGTATGTTAGACACTATCTTATTTGGTCAGAACTAGGTAAACCTGTTAATGAAGATAGGGAGACTTGGACTATGTTTATGGAAGCGATAAGGAATACTGATGGTGAACAAACCTAAAATACAAGGAACTGCATTTGAGACTTTAACGGTCAATAAATTAAATGACTATGGTTTTAAAGCTAAAAGACTTGCAGAGGGTGGCTCTAACGATAAAGGAGACATAGAATGCGAGAATCCTTTTGTTGACATACTTCCTTATCCTAAAATAATATTTGAAGCAAAGCACAGAGCAAATCTAAATGTTCATCAGACACTTGCTAAGTCTAAAGAAAAAGCAGGTGGAGATGTAGTTCTTGCTTGGAAGAAAACTAAGCGTAAGGGTAATTCTAAGGTAAGAGTTGCAGACGGAGAAAGAGTCGTGTATATTGTAGATGAGGAACTTATGTTTAGATTACTAGAAGACTATAAAGGTACTTTTAAAACAAACCAAGAGGAGACTTTTTAATGTCAAAAGAGGAAGAAGTTAGAAAGAGTAATTCTTTTAATAGAAATAATGGTAGGTCTAAACAAGAACTAGCTAGAAAACTTTTAAAAGTTCCGGATAACAAAGGTGGTAGAATACCTGCTGATGAAGAAGATTGGAACTCTCATGTTTTATTTGAAGTTAAGTCGGGAAAACAAGTTGACCCCATAGCTACAAGATTTTATAATGCAGAGAGTCAAAACCAAGAGTTCAGAGATTCTTGGAATGTAAGAAAACCTTTTAGTATGATTGCTATGCCCAATGGTACTGGAGACGGATTGTTTATTTGTAGACTATCAGAACTTGAAGAAGTTGTTAAGGGTCTAAGAATGAACTGGTTGCAGAAGACTGCTGACCAAAATATGGAAGAACAGAGAAAAGGAGAAAAGGATAATGGCTTGGATTAAATCAGACCAAAGTTTAGCGAATCATCCTAAACTTATTTTATTAGCTAAAGAGTTAGGCGTATCAAAAGTTAAAGCATTAGGACACCTACATTTGCTATGGTATTGGACACTAGAATATGCAGAAGACGGAGAAATTAAGTACTTAGACTTAATCCCGGACGCTTGTGAGTGGGAAGAAGACCCTAAATCTTTTATAAACGCTTTAGTTAAGTTTGAATTTATTGATAAAATCGGCTCTAATCGTTACATAATTCATGATTGGTTAGACTATTCCGGTGCATATTATGAGAAAAAACTCTATAATCGCATAAAAAAGCAAGAATCTAGGGATAAAATAGCAAATAAACAAGAAGAATTGGCTAAAATTGACTCAATTGACAAAAGTTTGACATTTGTTGACGGTCAAGACCTAGAGAAGAGTAGAATAGAGAAGAGTAGAGTAGAAGAGAATAGAGTAGAAGAGAATAATATTGGTCTTGCTACGCAAGACAAACCTATTGTCAGTAACAGTAAAAAGGATTTAGTTTTTGAAACTCTTGCAGAAGTATGTGGATATGACTGGAAAGGTGTTATGACTAAAGACGAGAGAGGTCGTTTAAATAAAGCAGTAAAGCAATTAAAAGATGTGAATGCTTCTCCCGAAGACATAGAGCTTAGAGCAAAGAATTTTGTACTAGCTTACGGATTTCATCCTCAACCTCAATCTATAACTACGATGTGGACTAAGCTCAAAACAAACCAACCTAAGTTAAGTAAGAAAGAACTAGAACAGTTACAAAAAAATGCTACACAACAGGGTGCTTGGGTAGAATTGGAAAACAAATATGGACAGTAGAATTAAATTTGTAGATTTTCTTGACGCAGTTAAAGGCATACAAGATATTATTAAAAATGAAAACACAGAAAGAGTAGAGAGAAACATAGAACATATAGAATGGGATTTGATACAAGAATTAAAAATCACGGCTACAAATTTGACTCTCATTACTGATTCTACTATCATAGAGTTTGACACTAAATTGAATATTACAGGGACTATAAGGAGAAACAAAAAAAATGGAAAGTGAAATTTCTTTAAAACAACTACCCGATTCACTTAAACCTATTAAACCTCTTGATTGGAAAAACGCATGTGATTGGATTAATGCAAGGTGGGGAAAGACATCTTGGAGTGATGATACAGTTTTATATGAGGACGCTAGGTTTTGGTGTCAAGAAGAACTACAGGGTGGATTACAATATCTTTTACAAAAGGGTGGTGGGTTTCCACCAACTTTTTCAGAATTAACAAAGTCAGTTATGGAATGGAGAGGAACACACCTCGCTAATAGATTAGCTGAATTTGATAAAAAATTACCTGCCCCAAGAGGAAGTTTAAGAGATTACTTAAACTCAATTGGTGCAGAAAGTTTTGCTCACGCTTGTTACTTAAATGTGCAAGAGCGAGTAAAATACAATAAGTTAGGCATACATGAGGACGAATCTTTGTACAATAATTGGACAGATAGTTGGGACAAAGCTAAGGAAACATATATGCCTAATTTACAATCAAAAGAATCACCTTTTGATATATCCGAAGAAAAGTTTTCTTCGTGATGAATAGAAGCTCCGTAGGAGGGTAAAGTATGAGTATAAATTATGTACAGTTAACCGGTAACATGTTACAACCGGAACTAAGGCAAACACAAACAGGAAAGACAGTCATGTCTGCAAGTATGGTCATCAAAGGTTATGGCGAATCAGCAGAAGACATGTGGGTCGATATTCAAGCATGGGAAAACCTAGCTAAGAATATAAGCGACTCATTTCCTACTGATAGGAAAACATTGCGAGTCATGGTAGAGGGAACTCTTAAAAAGGACACTTGGGAAGACAAGAGTTCGGGACAAGCTAGGTCAAAGTTTTATGTTAATGCTAATAACATAAGTGTTTGTTTAGACTACCAAAATGTAGGAAGCGTTAATTATGCCGGAGACGGTAACAATGCCTCTACAGGTGGTAACTATCAAGCACCTGCACAACATACTTCACAAACAAATCCGGTCGCAAGACCTATAAGTGAAGTAGCAGAGGGTGAAGCTCCCTTTTAATTAAAGGTCGGGGGTGCATGGAGTAGCATTGAGGGTTTTTTCTAATTTCACTCAATGAACGAGAGTTCGATTCTCTCCACCTCCACTAGGGTTAACAAAATTTTTGTATGGTGTACAAAAAATACTAAATGTAGTGATTAAGTATAAGAGTTAACCCTTAGATTTGCTAAGTAGTGAGAAAGTCTCACAATATTATTTAAGTAATGATGTCTTAGTAATACTTAGCATTAGTGATAGGAGAGTATTCAATAGGTTATTGTTACTTATTAATGGATTCCGACTAGGTGAAGTATTTAATACCCACCTAGTTCTATCATTCAACAACAACAGGAGTAGATATGATTGAAACTTTTAAAACAATAAGAGTTTGGGAAAAAAAAGATTTATTAGAAATACCTAAGTCTTTTAACAAAAGTATTGCAGAAATTTTAAATGAGTTTAAAGATGAAAAGGAAGAAGAAGATTTTAGACTTTATTATAGCAGACTTGTAGTAGGTTTTAGAACTCATTCAAAAATACCCGAGCGTAAATGCTTTATCCAATTTAACACCGATTTTACAGACCTATTTATGAAATATTATAATAAGCATGATTTAACACCTGCTCCCAACAGAATTACAGTTATTTCACCCGATGTCATAGTTCAAGAAAGAGAGAGAAGAGAAATTATTTCTAAAGATTTTCAGATTGAATATCCACAATATAAGATTGCTGATGTAATGAATTATCTACAAGGAAAAAGTAAACCTCGACTAGACTTCCTAAAAGACTTGACAGAATATATACAGATAGAAGACAGAGATGTTTTAAATTTACCTCCTAATAAAGGAATTAGATGGGACTTAGATAAATGGATAAATACATCTAAGATACCTAAAAAACAAAGTTGGGAGCAACAATATGACTAAATATTCAGATAACTCTTTTGAAGAGAGAAACTTTGAGAATAAACAAGACCAAGCAGATTTTCGTATGCAACAGATGTTACAGGAAAAAGGGTTTGTTCGTGGAGTGACAGAATCACAATTAGAAAAATATCCACACATAACAGGAAGCTATCAAAAGATAGGAACTGACCCCAAAGACGGCTTTGTACCACGCTTCTATGATGTTCGTAAGGTCTTATTGATACCGGATTATGTTATCTACCCTAGAGAGGGCGTAAAAGTATTCCTTAGTGAGGTTAAAGGGACTAATAAACTTAAAGAAGATGACTTTAATAGCTTAGTTGAGCTAAACATAAAAGCAGAAGAATTTAACAATACAGGTTACAGTAATGGCGTAAATATGGAAGTAGGTCTATGGTACTTTGCTAATCCGAGTAAAAATAAAATTGGTAAGTATTACTCGTATCCTACTATTGAAAAGCAATGGATGTCAAATGATAATTGGAAAGTTTATGAGGGTGAGAAAGACATGAATGGTAATCCTAAACGATATAAGGAGATGAATTGGAAGCTATAAGAAAAGCTATGACAAGAAAAGTGTATCGGTTATTAGATTACATTGCCTTTATAATAAATACATGGGAATTAAAAGGTGACTTTGTAAGTTACTTATGGAGGAAGATAAATAATGATATTTAATGCGTATGAAGAATGGACTAATGACAAGATTAATGATGTAAGACCACATAAAGTTAACTTAAATCATTACTCGTTGCTAGTTAATAACATTGGCGAACTGGAAATAAAAATGTTTCAAACAGAGAATCATTGTGGTAAATCTTGTGATAAAGACTGTCAAAGATTCCATTTTGCACCAACACACTATCTTTGTTTAGACGGATATCCTTTAGCAAAACTTGTAGGGGTTGATGAATTAAATCACATAATTTCAGAAGTTGAAGCTGATGAAAATGAAATAGAAAGAAGAAAAGCTTGGCTAGAGTTAACGGATTACGATTATAGAAATCAATACACAACTACATTACCTGTAAAAATGGAGGAAATGCTAGATAGGTTCGACATTGATAATGCCGTAGAAAGAGGAGTAGAATCTTTAAGCAACAAAGAAACTTTAGAAGTTGACGGAATGGAAATTGAAATAATATTTTCTGAGGAAGAAGAATAAAAATGTCACACTAGGTGTGTATAGTTGGTTAAACATATATAAAAGATAAGGCAGTAATTATAGTTAAGGAAAGTCCTTATCTGATTAAAAAAGGAGAGTTACAATGAGTAATTCTAAAGAGTTGTCTTTTGACAACGACTTAATAATAGGAGAAGTGAGTAAACTTTTATTCACTCTCTCGTTTGCGTGGATTGAGAAATTAATTCCAAAGCTACCTACTAACACCGAATACAAGTTATTCTTTACCGAAGCAGGTGGAGAAGAAGACAAGAATGGTGTTGACGCACACATAAATAGCAGTCTAGGAACAATAACCCCTATTCAATTCAAAATGGATATGAGGTCGTTTGATACAGGAAACTTTTTCCTTGAACAGGAAATGGTTTACAAGACAGGTGTTCAAGCCGGTTGTATGTCTAAAGAAAAGATACAACAATCGTTAGCAGAATACTATGTCTTTATTCTTCCTGCCGTTGGTATCTATACATTTAGTAAAGAAGACTTAATTAAATGGTTAGATAAATATGGTAAGAGCAGAAAACTTCTGAATACAGGAACAACTGTTCGTAATGGAGAATCGTTCAATGCTAGGGGTATTGCAACACCTAGACATCAGTTTGAACAAGAAATGGTTGCTATAACCGGAAAACAGTCTAGTTTTATACCATTTTCTTGGATAACAACTGCTTTATGGATAGAAGATAATGAGATGAAGAAAGATAGTCAAGAAGACATTGGATATACTTATGCACTATCAAGATACATCATCATAGCTTTAATGGAATGGGCTAATGCCTATAAGAACACAATACATTGGACACAACAGAAACCATTTGCCTATGTAGAAATGCTTAAAAGGTCATTTCCTACAGACGAGTGGAGTGTTCAAAAGTTTGGTTATGTTCCAAAAGAACAACTGTTTCAATCTAAATTTAATGAAACGAATTGGAGAGATATGTTTGACACTCTAATAAAGAATAGTAGAGAACACACAAGTTAAACCAAAAGATATGAAAACCTACCTTAAAATTATAAGTGAGGTAGGTTTCATGTCCTTATTAAGAAAGGGAGGGGTACTCGCCATAAGGTATCCTCATTGACCACCTGCCTCGCAGGGACTTAGATTTATGTATATGAAAGAAGAACGACTTACAAGAGGTACTTACCACGAAGAAGACAATCCAACACTTCGCGTGTTGTCACTTGGTGCAGGTGTACAATCATCAACCGTTCTTTTAATGATGATGAATGGCGAAATAAAACCAGCAGATGTTTGTATATTTGCTGATACAGGTAATGAGCCAAAAGAAGTATATGAACATCTAGAAAGATTAAAAGTTATGTCAACAATTCCTATACATGTTGTTGGTAATGCAAACATTGTTAAAGATGTCTATGATGATGTGTACAATGGATTTATAAAAATACCTTTATATACGAGAAACGAAAAAGGTAAAATAGGCATAAGTCAAAGACAATGCACCTCTGATTACAAGATAAAACCAATACATACAGAGATTAGAAGAATACTGGGTAGACAAAGGTTAAGATATACAAGTATTGAAATAGTTATGGGTGTATCTTATGACGAACTAAGGAGAATGGCTTATCCTAATAAAGAATGGGGAATACATTGCTATCCTTTAGTCTCTAATTTAATGACAAGAGAAGATTGTATAAAGTATTATGAGGACAATGGAATGCCTAAGCCACCTCGTTCTGCTTGTATTATGTGTCCTTATAGAAGTGATAAAGAGTGGTTAGAGATGAAAGAACAAAAACCACATGAATTTAAAGAAGCAGTAGACTTTGACCACTTTGTTAGAGATGTTCAACCTCTTAAAAATTATGTGTCACGACATGGAATTCCTCTAGATAAAGTAGATTTTAAGAAAGGTATGAATCAAGACAAAGAACTTATTGATGTGGAATGTGAGGGGTACTGTGGAAACTAAAACCCCCATTAGACTCCGAAAACTAATGCTATTTTTTTAACACTATAAATTTTTAACTATTACGATATTAGATAGTAAAGAAATATTACTTCAATGTAATACTCCTTTCTCTGATATTCGCAAAGGTAGGGGGCATAAAAACCCCCTCTTTTGTTTTTCATTTGCCTCCGGAAATTTATTCCTATTTTTGACCCCATTTAGCCCCGTAAATTTAATGCTATTTTTTACTAGCACTTACAGGACAGAACTCCTCCTAGAAGGTCGCGTTTGGAAAACGCTTGGTGAGATTTGGTATATAGAGATAGAAAACTGCATTGATACTGCAACTGCGTCCCATTTGGATTATTTAGGATTGGTTTGGGGTACTGCTGGTATCCTCCCGAGTGGGTCCCCCCGGGTGGTCCCATTTGGAATATAAAGATGCCCCCACCGAAAAATTCCCTCGCTCATTTGTAAGACTCTTGCAGGGGCAGAGTCCTAGCCATAACCTCATGAGGTCATAGGGCGAAAGGAGGACGATGGGGGCTAAACCTTATTACTTCCTTTTATTTGATTTGTTTTCTTCCTTTAAAACTATCAACGCTTTTATTATAGCTGAAATCATCTAGATTTCATGAACATAATAATTCTGTCGTTAACCCTGCGACAAATTATTTCTAGTTCTACACCATTTGGTATATTTCCAAGTCTTCCACCTCTTAAAGCAGAAGCCGTAGAATACATACTATCTCTTTTACTCACAGGAGTAGAGCCAACTTGAATCCACTCTCCTCTGTTCTTTATTGCAGTCTGAATTGCTTCATCGTATTTTGAGCCACTTCTCTCTGTAAACACCTTTTCCGGAGGTGTACCGGGTTTAATAGATATCTCCATTATTCTTCATTCTCTCTTTCTTCTAACACTTCACAACCTATTTGGTAGTAAAGTGAATAAACATTACCTCTAAGTATATCTAAAGGAGTTTCTCCTCCTAGTTCGTTGTTATACCAAATATCCCAGTATTCTTCCCCCGAGTAATGACTAGCTAAGTCAATTAATTCTGAATTATATACCGGGACAAGACTGTCACATATTTCTCTGATGTTGTCGTCTGTTACCTCATCGTAATTTTCTAGGTCATCAATTATTTCTTGTTTCATTGACCATCTAGAAACTTGCTTTTCTTCACAAATATCCATTTGCTTTCCTTTCTCTATTCTCTTACTAAGTTACCACATCTAAAAACTTAAGCCAAATAATTTAGGACTAATTTTTAGTTTTTAATTAGAGGACGATTTACAACCAAAGACTGCGTCCCCCTGCTAGGTGGTCTAATTTGGAATATAAAAAACCACCTTTTTGTTTTACTTTACTCATTATCTTCCCAAGCGAGTACCTCGTAACAGTCATTACATTCAATACTTGCATTCCCATTATGTTGGTCGGCATAGGTCACAACTTCTACATCGTGACCTATATGTTCACTAATCATTTATCTATCTCCTCAAAAAGTTCCCGGTCAGAGTCATCAATAAGAAGAAGCTCCTCTACATGATTCTTTACGGCTTCAAGGTCTACACCCTCAAACTTATTCTGCAAAACCCATTGCAAATCATTCATGTAGGTATGTTGGTCTTCTTGGTAAGCCATAGTTAAGTAATAAACCATGAGAGAGTAATTTTTCCTCTCAACCATTTCCTCTACTACCTTTACGGCTACATCGTTTCTTGGCTCGTAATATCCTGTATCTCTACACATTACGCCCACTCATCTTCCATGTCATACTCAAACTCTCCTTTGACTCTACCGTCTAAGTCCATAAAGATTCCGACCATAACATCATCATCGTCAAAGATACCTTGAACGGCATAATTACCGTCCCCATGAGTAGTACCAAACGCAACGCCTAGCTCTACCTCTACTCCTGCTTCTTCTCTACCGTTTGCTTCACAAACTTTAGAATAGAAGTTCTTAGTTTCCCCATCTAAAGTTGGGTCGGGTAATGTCTTGTAGCTTCTACCGTTATCAGTATCAACCCACTCCATATTCCATTGTCCGTTGCCCTGTTCTTGGTGTTTGATATAACACGGGTCAGTAATAAATAACTGTCCCGAATCTACACCACAGTAGCCAATTGTCTTCGTATACATAATTTCTCCTTTATTTCTTATATTCTCTATCTATGTTACTACATCTAAAAATGTATGTATAGTGTTTTCTAAAAAAATAGCATTAAAAATGAGATTGTAATAAGAGTATAGAATTTGCACCCTCTGGGAGCCCTGCCCGGGAGGACCCACTCCGTGGGCGGTGCAACTTGGATAAGAAGAAAGGGCAGGGAAAACTATGAAAACCCTACCCTTTGTTAAAACTTGGGTGTTTTTTATATGGTCACCCACCATAAGCACACTTCTGCCAAGCAGTCGATATGAGTTATAGACTTCGACTAGTCTTTTGTTTTAGATGTGACAATCCACAACTAAACCTATATGGGTATCTTTGTACTTCTCTATAAGGTTGTCATTTAACTTGTTTTGGTCTGCTATGACTTGTTCTCTTTCTTTTAAGTCCATAGTGTCAAGTGATGACATTCCAAACCAACCCATTTCTCCAGCTTCTATCCAACCCTCATCGGGAAATAACATTGCCCAAGTACTTTCTTTCTTACGAGTTACATTCGCTAATAATACTTTCTTGTCATAGTATTCCTTTGGCTCTTTAGTTTCTCTATCATAAAGTCTTACAATAGGGTTACCACTAGCTATATAATCTTCTATGGCTTTATCGTATTCCTCTATTGTGTAGTCGTTTCTATCTTCTATACCTAGTTCGCTTTCTATCTGTCTAAGTTTAAAACCAAGTTCTTCTTTCCAAAAAGGTATTGTTTCTTCTTGGCTAAATACAGATATATCTTCAAATAGTCCATTGTCGCCCATATTTCTCCAACGACCACCGACTACCCACCAATCCCACTTGGCATTAAAGTTTTGGTAGTAAACATCATAGACTTCATAAACATTATCTTCTAAGCTCCAAACGATTTCTTCGCTATAACAAAATAGTTGTAAAAACAATTCTTTATGCTCATCATTATATAAGTCAAACTTTTCAGTAGACATAAGTCCATGAATAAAGTCAAATGGTTCTAGCTTTACAGCAATTTCGCTTTCTGTGTATTTTCTAAATCCACCCTTAACATCTTTATCACTAACACTAGCGTTTCGTTGCCACTTCTCATGTTTATCCTTAACGAAGTTAATTTCTTCTGCTAACTGTGTCCATTGCTTGTTCATATAACTTGCATAGATTTTAGAAGCTTGTTCGTTAAGTTCCTCAGTTCTCTCAAAATAACTACTGTCCTCATCTTCGGGACTTTCGTTATAAGGTGCTAGTGTATATTCTAATTGTGGGTGATACCATTGGTGGTCATAGGCGTTCTGCCATTCTTCTTTACCCTCAAATTCTCTACCCTGTAGCTTTTCTAGTCCTTCTTTTGGTAATACTACCAATACTGTAAAATGTGACATTACTCACTCTCCTTTTCTAGTATTTCATAGTCGGGCAGTTCAGTTCTATTAACCCACCACTCAACTATTTCATCTTCTACATCATCTATATCTTCAACTTCAAATCTTACATTGAAATTAAAGTGTACATATAGTTCTTTCATTAGTTTCTCTCTCTCTGTTTTCTTACTCTACGATACCATACTTGCAGATATACACAAAGGATTAATCTAAAAAAATAGCACTAATTTTTAAAATCTAATTAGACACAATCAAACGCCGACCCCCAGTGGGGACTTCTTCCCGGAGGGTTCCGCTACGCGGGTGCGACTTGGATAAACGAAAGCCCCGTTGTCAACAAACAGGGCTGTAAGTATTTACGGGGCAATCGTTTTATTCTTCTATTTCGTAAATCGTACCTTTAAATATTTCTTTTATTAATTCTAGGTTATCTTCAATCGCCTTTTCATTAATAAGTTTTGGGTCACGAAATTTATCGGCTAATGGGTCACTCATCATTACCCTCTTCTAAAATTTCTTCTAAGTCATCAAACATATTTTTGATATCTTCTTCAACAAGACTGTTCATAACTGTTTCAGCCATGTTAATCGCACCTTCATAAGTTTCTACCATATTATCGTAGTTAGGGTCAACCTCTAAAAACCCATCCATTTCATCCACAGTCAATCTTGTGTCGAATCTTTTGTACTCATCAAATAAAGTCTTAGCAATAAATGAGCGTGTAAAGTCTGGTGTGATTTTTGTGTTCATTTCCGAATCGGTCATGAGATGAGCTAGTGGCATTTTCTGTTCTTCGTTTACAGGGTTACACCAAACTAACCAAAATTCTTCTTGACCGTTTTCGCTATTGTGTGCAACAGCAATTTCTAATTGACTAGGAAATTCTTTTATGATTCTATATTTCTCATATAGTTTTCCCATAGCTTTTTTATAGTCTTTCATTTTTTTCCTCTTTCTCTTAATTTCAATATCCATTGTAATAGATTGATATATATATGCAACAACATTTTGATATTAATATTCAGATTGTGACCCGAAGGGACCTGCACAGGTGGGATTCCTCCCGGAGGGTACAATTTGGATAACGGGTAAAGAAACTATGAAAAACTTTACCCTTATCCTGTACTATCTATTTAATCTATAATCATCAAATTTAATTGATAACCAAGCTAATCCACCAATTAGTGTAAATGTTCCCAGTGCTACTAAGAACATATAAAACATTATATGTATCGGCATATTAGTTCTCCTTTCATCTAACCACCTTGTATTCCTTTGGTCTTTCTTCTAATTCTAGGTCATACAACTTAGTCCAATACTTACTTTCATAGTCTTCTTCATCTATGTATTCATCTATATCTTCAACTCTAAAAATATAGATAGTTTCTCCCATAGGTCTATCGTGATGACTTCTTTTTAATGTTATAACCCCACTATCAACATGACTAAAGTCTAACTTAGCAGTTATGTGTGAATCATTAATTGTGTCAAATACCATATACTTTAAGAAGATAGAATCTACTTCTTTAGGTTCAGTTTGTCCGAATTGATTCATCCAACCTACATAACCCATGGCTATACCGAAATCCCAGTGATTATCTAAACATCCTGGACTTGAAAGAGTTGCACTAAGTTCACATAATACATCTAACTGTGAACTAGCATAATCCTCATAGTCCCATTCACTACTATCTTCTGGTAATTCAGATTCATCCCAAATCCACTCCTTGTAACCTAATAACATTATTTTATACTCCTCCTAACACTTTTGGAAACTAATCCAATGTAGTTCTCGTTACTTACTAATACGCCATTTGTTCTTCTTAGAGTGTTCTGTCTTTTAGACTTACTTGCTCTCCTTTCATGTCTATTCATAGTATTCTTTAATCCTCCCTAATGAATCCTGTCTATTTCTATCCAAGCCCATGTATCCACCTTTTTTCTTACTGTTTAGTTTTCTTCTTTGTTTTCTATTCATAACACTAATTTACTACATTTCGTATATATATGCAAGTGTTTATATTGTTTTTTTTAGATTCTGTTTCATGTGAAACAAGCAATCATATCACGACCTCCCCAGAGGGGACTTCCCAGAGGGGTACCGGCTCCGCCGGACGGTGCGGGTTGGATTACTCCAACAGCTTTGCACCAGAATACTTGCCGACTTTAGGTTTTGTTGGATTATCAGAAAATCTGTCATCCCATAAATCAACCCAAACATTAAAGTTGTGACAAATTATTCCGTCATGATATTTATCTCCGTCATTGTAATCACAATCGTAATCACATTCATCCTCATGATAACCGGAAGCATTTTCGCACCTTAGAACTACATGTTGAACATATCCGACTGATTCCATATCTATCTTTACACTTTCAGCCATTTGCTCAAAGCAAGACATATCAATTTCTAATGGTTGCTCACAACCATCACAAATTAATTTTGGATTTAAGTTCCAAGCACTTTCTAATGCTTGTAATTGTTCTTGTGGTGTTAATTTTTTCATACTTCTAACCCCTCATTAAATATACTTTGCACTTTAACAATTGCCGAAAATTTCCACTGCTTAGCATATTTGTACGCTCCCTCTCTGTCTTCAAGAAAATTGTCAGAAATTTTAAATACTTCTGTCAATGTTTTATCTGTAAAAATAATGACTCTATAAATATCTGTCATCATAATTGCTGGTGTTCTCATAATTTTCCTTTCTAATATTCTCTATCTAGAATACTACATCTTAATATTCTTGTCAAATAATATTGGAATAAATATTTACGAGTGCGACCCGCCGGGAGGCATCCTCTCCGAGAGGTCCAATTTGGATTAAAAAAAGGGGGTTTCCCCCCTCTTGTCTATTTCTTTTTGCTTTTAATATGTATATATGTTTTAATTAAGGCATACATCATTTTTCATTCTCCAATCTCTCTAACTCATCTATCATCTTATTTGAGATTTTGGAAATAGTCTCAACTGAACTTGTTAATATTTCCTCATCTCCTTTACTCCAGCTTGTTATATATCCGACTGAATAAGGGCTTGTATCTATCCCCAAAAAGTCAGCTACTACAAACGCTATCGTCTCGGCTTCTGTCTCTATTCTTGGAGTAAATCTCCTTTTGCTTCCTAATTCTTCTTTAGAGTGTGCGAACATGTGACCGATTTCGTGTAATAGTGTATGAATTTTATCGGCTTCGGTTGTGTTATCTTTAACCACTATTTCTTTTTTAAGATGGTCAGTCCAACCTCCCAAACTTGGTTTAGTTATTTCTTGATATTCTAAAGTAAATTCATTATCTGTAATCATTTTTTTAAGTAATGGCTCTAAGATTTCAAATTGAACTTCTACATCTAAAGTTTTAATTCCTAAGTCGAAACCCTCGTTATAAATTTCCTTAACTGGTAAATCTGGAATTGCTTCTGTGTCACTAATATCAAATACAAATACAGTCTTAAACCATATCCCCTGTTGTTCTTCTCCCTGTTTATCTTCATATTTATAAGTTATCGGTGCAAATTGAGGAATTCTAACTGGTGCTATTCGTTCCTCACACTCACAATCTTTATTGCTTAAAGCTCTACAATCAATACAAGCGACAGGAATCCTATTAAATTTATCTATCCATTGTTTATAACCCTGTACAAGTAAAGAACTCTCTTTAGTCATATAAATTAGCATTTGATTAAAAAAACTTCTATTTCTAAATTTCTTTATAAATAATAAATAGTTTTTATAATCGGTATCGTTAACAAAGTTTTTAACTCTGTTGTGTATCTTCTCAATTGTCTCTTTAGTTTTTGTGTTTGTTTTGTTCATAATATGAACAGTTTAATATTCTGTTTTTTATATGTCAACATTTAGATTAAATTATATTAGGAATAATAGAAAAAAATTTCCACCCACCGGGAGGGTGCCGCTCCGCGAGGTGCCGTTTGGATATAGAAAAAGCAAAACATTATAACATATCTACAATATATGCATGTATATTTACAAAAAAGTCTAAAACAATATTTGTATATATTGCATAAGCTAGTATATTTATTGTATTGGCTTTTTGATAAATAAATAAAAAGAATCTTCTCAGAGGATTTTGAAAGGTGGCTCGTAAAGAGTTCAGAGTATCGAAAAGAAACTTCTTGAACCAACGGCTTCTGAAACTTGTAAGAATACTAGTTAGGACTACAACTGAAAGAGGTGTCGGGTTTTCACTAGTGGAGCTTATCGAAACTACCTGTTCAGAGTGGTCGGCGAAAGTCGAGGTTGCAACCCTAACACCAATCGAAGTTCTCTGAGAAGATTCTAACTAAATGATTCCTTTCGTTTGTTAGTACGGGAAAATCCTCGCTCCAATAGGTGGCGAGGATTTTTTTTATCACACTTGGACCCTCCGGGAGGACTGCCCGAAGGTGCCCTCCGGGTGCCATTTGGATAGCACAAACAGAGAGCGTGGAACTCTCTGCTTGCTTGGGCTTTAATGTATTATATTGTTTTATTTAGATTGTATTCCATGCTTCCTTTAAGCATTTTTAACCAATCTTTTATGTTTTGGTCAATTGGATAGTTGTTAATGGTATTATCCAACTCTCTCATTGTCCAGTTATAGACTCTTTCGTATTTATCCATAGTTTCCTCGCTTTCATTATTAATATTACATATATGCAGATACTATGCAAGTCTTATTTAAAAAACATTTCACAAACTACCTTTGATTGTGCATAAACAATACAGACCTGTCAGAGACAGCCCAAGGGACCCCTCCGGGGAGGTCCCACTTGGATATCACAATTCCCTATCTCTTCTAATTAATTCTTCAATGTACTCTGCTTGAAAGATATAAAAATCCATTCGTTTCTCTATCTCTGCTATCAAACTTAACTTGTCTTTCTTTAATTGGTTGATAAAGTATTTTAGTTCTTTGTCTCTTTGTTCTTCGTTGTATCTCATACTTATACTTATAGGGGAAAAGTTTTCTATTTTTGTGTATATATGTATATATTTCTGATAAAATTATTTTATGTACGAAAGGAGTTAAATATTTTTATGTCAATCAAGAAAGGGGGTGATATTTCTTGCAACCTATAAATTGGGATTTTGTCCGTGTTCTAGTGCGTTCTCGTGCGTTCGTTAATGGCGTTAAGCTATTTAATCGTAGAGGTAACCTAGAAGATTTGCTATGGTATGGTGCTGATGCTCTTAGAGATTTTGTAAACTTTAAAAAAAGCTATGAAAATAATTTTCATGATGTTTACAAGTCTGTAATGTATGCGAAAGATTTAATCAAGATGAATGATTTTAAAATCGTTTATTCTAAATCTAATCGCTATCATTCTGTAGTAAATAGAACTCGTGTCTATCCTCGTTCAACAGCTAATGATGTTTATGTGCGTGATTTTCGTTTGGAAGACGAAGAGGCGTATGCTCGTTCTATTTGCTGTATGCCATACGATTGTATGTGCTACGAGGCCTATGACAGTTTTGGCGAAATCTGGCGTAAAGCTGAAGATGTTCATTGTTTTCATCTTAAAGTTCGAGAACTCATAAATAACTATGAAGATTTCGTGTGTCCAGATTGTGGCTCTACTGAGGACTAGTCTTTAGAATTTCTGAGTAAGACTCGGAGTGTAATTAGCTTGGCAACAGAAATAATTAGAAAGGAGTAAATTATGCGTTCATGTATCCAATGTGGTGAAGAAATTTCTTACGGCGAATTTTGTTCTAATTATTGTTATAACATATTTGTCAACGGTGAAGAGTAGGGTAAAACCTACTCCGACCCTCCTCCGGAGGGGACTGCCCAGAGGGCCGCTCCGCGGTCCATTTTGGATAAAAAAAATCCCCCCGATTTCTCGAGGGGAAATTTTAACCTTTCTCTATATCCAATCTGTTACAGTACTTTTAGTCATACCTTGAGCGAATACAACTTTATACTGTCCTGCATAATAATAGTTATGAGCAGTAGAGGTAGTAAAAATACCTTTACTTTCATACCATTGGTCTTCGCCAGTTTTACTTAATCCATGAAGATAAATAACACTATCGCCAACCTTTTCAATAGCCATATGAGTAAATCCTCGTGAATTTACACTAAGTGGCTTAACCAGTAATTTTTTCATAATTTTTATCCTTTCTAAGAAGGATTATAATACTCATACTTATATATATGCAAATGATTTTATTATTTTATATACATAGCATGTATAATTATACATTGATAAATAGAATAGAAAATGGACCCTTCGGGGACACTGCCCGTGGGGCCCCACTCCGTGGGGTGTGACATTTTGGAAATACTAACACAAGCGGCACCGTACGGAGTACGCACTGCCCCCCCGGGAGGGCCCGCCGGAGGTGAAATTTGGATAAAAAAAATCCCCTCTAAAAAAGAGGGGTTTGGATTTTCACAAGGTGATGGTCATTGTGAATTTGAATCGCTCGTAGCTAATAACTTTAATCTTATAGGGTTTAGAGTTGAACCACAACCACCACCAAACGCTGGGCTTATTTCCCAACCTTTATGTTTTTTTATTTCTTCATATTTCATACAAAAATGTTCGCCAGCAATTTCTCCACCGAGATATTTGCAAGAATTGTTTGCCACGCTTGTAGCTTCTCCAAACTCGCAAGGGGCTTGCTTACAGCAAAACCCCGAACGAACGCATGGCGCGAAATTAGTCATTTAATATTTTCTTTAATTGTTTTAATTGTTTTTGAAATTCTAACAATTCTTCAACATCACTTTGGAGTTGCTCCAAATCATATTGAAGATTTGAGATATTGTTTTCTAATTCTTCTAATTGATTTACAACTTCTTCAAGTTGAACTGTAACTTTTACAAACATATCTGTTTGAACTTTATTATTCATTGTTTTCTCCTATTTTCTCGTGTTTTCTTTCCGAATCGCTCATAGCTACGACCGATTCGGAAAAGTTTGCTACGGTATTGGCGAGCACTAGCACCACCCTGTTACAGTGCTCTTACTCATACCTTGAGCGAATACAACTGTATAACGCCCACCGTAGTAGTAGTTATGGGCTGTACTTTCGGTAAACATACCCTTTGACTCGTACCATTGGTCTTCGCCCTTTTTACTTACACCATGCAAGTAAATAACGCTTGAACCTTTTTCGGCTATCGCCATGTGTGTAAACCCTCTAGTGTTTGGGCTTAACGGCTTAACAAGTAATTTTTTCATAATTTCCTTTCGTTGTTATATAAATAGATTAACAGGTTAAAAAATTAAGGTGTCAATTTTTAGATTAATTTATGCATGCAATGTATAAATATACATTCACATAGACCCAGACTTTGTGAAAAATATTTTACAATCTACCTGTGCTTGTGCAAAGGAAAATTCGACCCTTCGGGGACACCTCCGGTGGGGCCCGCTCCGCGGGGGTCTCACTTGTAAAACCTTTATCAGAGTTAGACAGGATAGATAAAACTACTGCCCCGACAGGAGCCCCAGCAGGTCCCATTTGGATACCCAAAACCCCCCCGAAAGGAGAGGGGTTAGGGAATATTAATTTATGAAGTGGGGGTTATCCCCACATGTTTATTTCGTCCTGTGTTAGCCAACCTGTTTTATTTGACTTGGATATACTTCCTCTACTTTTAAGCAATTTAATATACTTCCCACCATTAAGGTAGTTTAATGCAGTTGCATTAGTGAAGTCAGTATTTGTTTCATACCATTGAGAAGAATTATCTTCTTTGCTTAACCCATGTATATAAATGACAGTTCTTTTCTTACCAACATTCATAGCCATGTGTGTAAATTTTCTAGAATTTCTAGATAATAATTTTTTCTTCATTTCGTTTTTTCCCTTCGTTGTTTTCATAAGATAATCATAATATCTATTTATATATATGCAAATAGTGTTTCATGTGAAACAGAATATACATACTATATATAGTGCTTAAACATATGTTCTATACCATATATAGTGTAAGTTTTTTATATTAAAATATTTTGTGATTTTGACTTTGTGAAATCATAATCTTGTCATGCGTTTTAAAATAGCCTTATTTTATAGGCTTAAATGGGTAAAGTCTTAGAGGGTTGCACAAGCAGTTAAGAGCTTGTGAAATTAGTCTAGATTTATTAGAAAATCTAAAGTAAATTAGAACAAATGTTCGATGAAAAAAGCCTATAAACATTGAGGTTTTGGATAATCTAAAGTTTTTGTTTAGATAAATACTAGTCCGAGGCACGCTTGAAAGAACGAAGCGCGCCGCTGGGGCCCCTACCCCAGTCGCATTTGGATTGTTATAGTTGTGTATAAGTAGGATAAAGATACTGGTTACTGCACTGTCAAACTTGTAAAAAAAGAAACAAAAAAAAGCTCCTCGATTTCTCGAGGAGCTTAATCCTACCCTTTAAGTATCCCTGCCGTCGCCATTGCTAAGAAGGTTAATACTAAGGGAATTATTATTTCCCAAGGCATATTTATACACCTACCTTTCTAGTTACTGCTTGAACAAATGATTCTAATGAATTCTCGAATGCTCTTTCTTCTGTGCAATTGCTAGAACTCTTTAAGTAATTAAATGCCTTTTCGCCATTCATGAAGTCAAGAGTACAATCATCTCTACGACTGCTGTCAATAACGGCAACCCCATAATCTCCAAGGGCTATATACCATTGAGCCCCGTTGAAGTGGTGTAATCTAGCTCCAGCGTTTAAGTAGCTATTAAGTACTGCAATTACTTGGTCTGTGTTTAGTCTTATAGTGTTCATTTTTTTTCCTTTTCTTATTTGTTACTTAATAACATATTAGAACAATATGTATATATATGCAAGTTATTAATACATTTATTTTATACATGTAATGTATATTTATGCACATTTTAATTCATGGTTATATCTGTAAAAATATTGGATTAAATCTATTTCTTAATATACCTCCATCTAATCCAATCGCCACCAACATTCTGTTGGATTGACCCCTCTCCGAGGGGTGTGAGACTTGGAATTAAAGAATACGCTTAGGGGGAGGGGTATGTATATTATCACTAGATTGAATTTATCTATATATTAAGCTCCCCGCACAATTTTCTAATGAAATCAATGCGCTTTGAAATAGGCAGGTATAATAAACCTATGGATATTGACCACACAAAACAATTGCCGCCCCCTGTGGAGGAGACCTCATTGGATTCCTTTACTAGCCCATTGGGCCGACCGTCAAAATTGGATGACTCCAGGGTAGAAGAGCTAGTAAAATGGCTTAAACTAGGGTATTACATAGAAGATGCTTGTACTATGGCAGGAATTGCCAAGCAAACCTACTACAATTGGGTAGCCAAGGCGGAATCAGAGGAAGAGCAAAAATATATAGACTTTTTGGACTCAGTAAAAAAGGCGAGAGCCGAGGCTGAGGGTGCTCATATCATGAATATTCGTAAAGCCGCCGACAATGGAGTATGGCAGGCCTCTGCGTGGTTCTTGGAGCGTTCCCACCCTACTAAGTGGGGTAAGCGTAACCCAGACCTTATGACAGAGGAATCAGACGAACCTGTAGAGTTCGATATAAAATACGCTGACGGCTAAGCTTCCCGCCAGATTTTCTAATGGAATGAATGCGTTTTGACATAGGCACTCTATTTACAACAAATTTTCCTGTATGCATATATATTTTGGATTCTTTTCTCCCTCCCGGGGGGAATAGGCCCCTCCCCTACCCTATATAAAAATTTTTTTCAGGGGGTCAGGGATTTATAACACTACTCCTGTTCTCTTTAGGAGTTCATGGCGCGAATTTCTCTCTTAGTAGGGGAGTGGTACTTCTTTGCTAGTAAGAATATGGTATTTATAGCGAGGCTTACAATGAGGCCACCCTTGGGGGTAGGTCTTCTTAGGAGGCTTGTATGTGGCTAATAGGGGTTAACATGCGCCACCTTCACAGCAAGCTATTACTTTTTGACTAAATTGTGGGCATTTGTCGTTATAACAGTA
>Ga0222718_10001129_pt1 | contig 26685 bp, 39 predicted proteins | sample C33_27DmetaG_FD_165045 | JGI IMG/M metagenome (GOLD analysis project Ga0222718, IMG submission 165045) | Estuarine water microbial communities from San Francisco Bay, California, United States - C33_27D | ecosystem: Environmental > Aquatic > Marine > Unclassified | place: USA: California...
GCCAAATGATTCAGGCATAGCTATATAAGCCTCCGGTATAGGTTTTAGCGGATCATACCAACCTTTGGTGACGAAAAAGCGTAGCCTCAAACTGCGCTTTTTTTCGTTCTCGCTTCGCAAAAATAAAATAACTGTCTATCGATGCTGGTCTTTTAAATCTAATTTAAAAAAATTAAAATAGAAAAATGCCTCAAAACGTGTAGTCTGATTAAGACGTGAGAGGGATTCGGAAGCAATAGTAACCGAGTTAATTCCTTCCTTTAGAGCGAGAGCCTGTCAAGATTACTTGGCAGGCTTTTGTCGTTTAAGAGTTAATCTTTCCGACCAATTCTGATATATTCAGCATTCTCACGTTACTGAAAATGGAAGGAATATCATGATTAAATACTTACCGGATAAAGATTACAGAGCGATCGATGCGATAAGTCAATCAACCCTTGCAAGCTTTTCAAGATTGACGCCTAAAGAGTTTCAACATCAACAGCAAATAGGATTTACTGAAACACCTGCCATGCTGTTGGGTACTCTAGTTCACGGCATGCTGCTCGATGAAAAAAGCCTCAAGGATGATTACGCTGTGTTCGAATGGAGCGAAAGTCGCAGAACTAACGCTTATAAAGAAGCCAAAGCAAAGTTTGAAGAAGATGCCCAAGGAAAGCAAATCATCGATCAGGAAACTTGGAATTTTGCCCAGAATATGGCCAATGCCATAACTGACGATAGTAATTGCGCGCTGCTATTTCCTGAAAACCTTGTGAAAGAACACTGCGTTCTCGGTCATGAAATCGAAGGGCAAGCAGTCAAAGGCAAGCTTGATGCGATTGATCACGAGCGTAAGTTGATCATTGATCTCAAGACTACGGGTCTAGCATTCGATGATGATGCTTTTAAACGCTATGCCACGAGTCAAAATTTCCTCATTCAGTCTGCTTTTTATCTAGATCTCATGCGGATGGAAACTAGCGAGGAATATACATTTGTCTTTTTATGCGTGCAAACAAAGCCACCATTTTTAAGCCGTAAAATAATCGTTAATCCTGGCGCCAGTCCCGAATATATTGCAGAAGGTCGCAGGCTTTACATGGATGCTTTACGTCAACTTATGATATGTAGGGAAGAAGATTATTGGCCTGGTTTTGAGGGAAAAAACGTTATAGCGCAATTGCCGCGCTGGTACAAAGGAGCTAACTAATGACTGCACTACAAACGCAACAAAAAAGCCTAATCTCTGTTGTAGCAGGGATGAAAGATCAGATATCAGCAGCACTTCCAAAGCATGTAAGTCCTGACCGCATGGTTAGAATCGCTATGACTACTTTGCGGCAAAATAAAAAGCTTGCTCAGACTTCACAGGAAAGCTTTCTAGGCGCTTTAATTGTATCTAGTCAGCTAGGCCTGGAACCTAACACTCCTCTTGGTCAATGTTATCTCATCCCATATGGAAACGAATGTCAGTTTCAAATGGGTTACAAAGGGATGATCGAACTTGCATATAGATCAAAGCAATACAAGCGCATATTTGCCGAACAGGTTTATCCTGATGACGTTTTCAAAACGACCTATGGCCTTAATCCAAATTTAGAACACGAGCGAGTGTTTCCAGAAAAAGGCGAGCCAATCGCATATTATGCTGTCTATGAGACTATTGACGGTGGTACGCATTTTGTCACTTGGGGAAGGGAACGCATTGTCGAGCATGCGAAGAAATACTCAAAGAGCTATAACGGTCGTTCAAGCCCTTGGCAAACCTCTTTTGATGCGATGGCAAAAAAGACTGTGATACTTGACCTTTTAAAATACGCTCCCAAAAGCATCGAGTTAGCTGACGCTATGGCTAACGATCAAGCCGTGATTAAGATCGACCAACAGCAATTAGAAGCTGGTAACATAGATCTTACACAGACATTTGACGAACCCAGCGAAGCCGAGCAATTAGTTGATGCGGAATTGATGGACATTTGATAAGTAAGCAGTCGGATTTTCACAAAATCCTATGCATAAAGATTGGTTGTAGTATGATTGTCATATTACAACCTTTTTTTATTGGTGCGAAAATGCTCGAAAAAGAGATTGAGAAGGCTATTCTCGAATATCTTAACACCCTGCCAGAAACCAAGGCTTGGAAAAATCAAAGCGTGGGTGTCTACGATCCCAAAAAGAAAGTTTACCGCCTAAATAAAGGCGCATTCACAGCCCGCGGCTCTAGCGATATCCTGGGCATTTGCCAGGGTGTAATGCTTTGCATCGAAGTCAAAACCGCGAAAGGTCGGTTATCTGAAGCACAAGAAAAGTTTCTCGACGACATGGCAAACCTTGGCGCGCTTGCATTTGTCGCACGATCTGTTGACGACGTGCGAAAGACACTTTTAGAAGTGCACCTAATTGATTGGTAAATATCGCAAGCCGGTAACACCAGCCTGCGACTTCCAGAAAAAAAAACAAGGAGCGTTTCCTAAATTTTATCGCAAAGGGTCTTTGATGAATAGCAAACTTATTACAAAGTCAATCAAATGGTTTTCCAAAGTATTTATAGATGTTTTTTTGAAAGACAAAAAACCACTTGACCAAGAGCAAAAAGTCATAAAAAGGCACATGGATACTGTCAAAGATGGGTTAAGCAAATGAATCAAAAGCATAAGGCAAGTAAGTATGAAGGTGTAGTGAAATACTACGACCGCTGGAAATGCCGTTATATCATGAAAGACGGTAGCAGAAGAAGCCTAGGCGTGTTCGAAACCCAAGAAGAAGCTTACGCAGCATACTGTCATTTCAAGAAATTCATGGAAAAAAACCCTGACCATGATGATACTCGTGGCAAAAAGAAAAAGCATCTTTGTGCTTGCTGTTACATCGAAGTAACAGACGATTTTTTTAACCTTAAAAACCCTGATCTTTTTATTTTTGTAAACAAGCAAAAAGCTTATTTCTGCTCTGAAGATTGCAAATGGTACTATCTTAAAGAGCCTTTGATAAAACGCAAATACATGGCTATAGGTGAAATATGAATAAAGTAGTTGTAGTGATTGGGTTCATCGTCGCAGCGTCGCTCACGTTTCGCGGTCTATTAGGTTTTTCAGACGGAAATTTTTTTAGCCCATTCATAGACTGCTTTATGGCTTCGATGCTTTGCCTTGGTTTTTATTTACAGCGAAAGCGTAACGCTGATTTAAGAAAGTTAGAGATAGTATATAACATGAGTATAGCGCGATTTGATATGGCAGTTGATCGCATAAAAGAGGCTTTCCCAGCCGATTGACTGGGATGATTTGAACTATTTGAACAACAGCAAATTAGGCGATCCCGCAACACTGTTCAAAACGTCTTTCGTTGATTGCTCAATAATCGCATTGAAAACATCTTCGGCTTTCGCATCTGGAAACTTTTCAAAATACAAAGCAACCGCACCCGCAACGTGTGGAGATGCCATCGAAGTCCCGCTTATTGTAGCTCCCGCTTTATCGCTTGTGCTCCAAGCCGAAAGAATTTTATCACCAGGCGCAAATATATCAACGCATTCACCCCAATTTGAAAATGAGGCGCGCGCGTCTCTATCGGTCGTTGCTCCAACAGTTAAAGCATAAGGTGAATTAGCCGGAGAACTATAGCATGCATTAGCATTTTCATTGCCAGCGGCAACCACTACGACTATATCGTTTTCGAAAAGCCTTTTAATTGCAGAATTTAGTAGTGGACTATTTCCACCGCCTAGGCTCATGTTAACGACAGCAGGCCGCTCGACATTGCCAAGAATCCAATCCAAACCATTGACGATCGTTGACATGCTAGTCCCGCCTGAACAGCCGAATACTCTAACAGAATGAAGAGTTACTTTTTTTGCAACACCTGAATAATTGCCGCCTATCGTCCCACTAACGTGCGTGCCGTGGCCGTTACAATCTTCTATGCCTCCACCTATTGCGCTGTAGCTTTTGCCAATTCTTCCACCAAAATCTAAATGTGTTGATCTGATACCGCTATCAACTACATACGCATGTACGCTTTCGCCTGTTTCGTGATAAAAATAAATGTTATTTAATCCCTGCCGCTGATCGATTCGATCCAAACCCCAAGGCGCTGGCTGCTGCATTGCACTCATATAAAATGGTTGATCTTGTTCGATTGATCTAGCGAGGATTGAGCGCGGTACTATTGCGCTATCTGACATTTCGATTAGCATCATGTCGAGATTTTGAAAGTAATCGATTACATTGATTTGTTGGTTTTGTTTTTTAAAATTTGCAAGATTAAAATCAGATTCAACTTGTACAACGTAGCGGCTAGACGCTAGCGAAACGCTTGAAATAAGCAAAAGCAAACAACATAAAAACCTCATATATCACCTTTCTTTTCATAATGATCGCGATAATGCGCGAGCAGTATTTGTGCAGTGTCGTAGCGATGGCACCGCGCGTGCTCTCGCCAGAAAAAAAAGAATACACGGTGTTGAAAAACCCATTGCGGACCATCTTCCGCATCGACGCAAATAAGTCTAAATTTCCGCGGGTAAAAATTCGCCCATTCATATTTATTTGATCCCATGGGAAAGCCCTCAATATTGGAAGCTTTCGGCTGTTATTGTAATGTTCACTTCAAAAGCAAAATCATTTCCGCATGATTCGCAAAGCGTTTTCAAAATCTCTGGTTGATGAAGATAAAACTCATAATCCGCAATATTAAGATAGTTTTCATTGCAGCAATAAGGACAAACAACGCTGAACTCTTTTTCCATTTTCACACCTCCCTTGCTATTATCATTATACACCATTCAAAGTGAGGTTAGTTATGAGTGATATTCCAAACGTTAAAAATTTTAGTTATTCAGAGTTTGGCTGCAAGTGCGGTCAATGCGCTTATAAATCTGGGTGCGATATCTATCCGATGATACCGCTACTCGCTCAACAGATTCGCGACGTGTTGCGTCGACCGCTAAGGGTTAATAGTGCTTGCCGGTGTGATGTTCACAATGTAAAGATTGGTTCAAGTTTATCTAGCCAGCACGTGGCTGGCCAAGGTTTTCGCGCGATGGATCTTGATATTAAAAACTCTAATGAAAGAGCTATCGCGATTAAAATAGCACTATCGGAAGGTGCTAGCGTTGGTGTTAATAAGGACTTTTTACACTTTGATTTTAGGGACAATGGTCCGATTGTCTTTACTTATTGATTTCTAGATTTTTCGGATTTAATAACAAATTCAATTAAGCTATCAAGCCGCTGATCTATGCGGCTTACGTTTTGCGATAGGTCATAAAACTCTAAAAGAAAAAAGCCGACACCAGAAAGCAGTACCGGAGCTATAGCAAAAGCTAATTTTTTTAAAGCGGATTCTTGCTCTGCTGTCATCTTTTTACCTTACCGGAATACTGCTACCCAATAGTTATTGATCATGTAAGCGCCTATGTGGGTATATTTATCAGAATACATGATAGCCGCATGACCAGGAGAATGATCCCAAGCGTCAACAGCTTCCTCTGGCGATTTTTGCCCACAAGCTACAATTTCACCCCAAGCGCCTCGAAAGTCGCAACGTGCAAGTCTTTCTGTCGGATTAGAGCCATCGCTACCTGTATGCCCACAAATCTTGCTAGGTCCGATATCTTCCGCATGAATTTGTGCTCCACAAGAAAGCCTATCGTCAACTTTGAAAATCGTCAAACCTTTGGCCATGCGAGCGTGATTTATAGCGTTTATAGTAGCAATTTCTATCGTAGGATCTTGGTCCTTAATGGGATCTTTTGGCTTTTCAGGCTTTGGCTGAGGTTGTGGCTTAGGTATAGGCTTAGGATTTGATGAAATAAAATCACCGATAATCTTGCCGATATCTATAAAGCTTGGAGAAGCATATTCTAAGGTTGTGCATGACGTAATAAAAAAAAATAAAAATAGTAAAACTTTCATCTCTACTCATTTCATAATTACGATGTAAAATGTCACAAAGAAAATAGCTGCACTAATCAGAGCAAAGTCACGAAGAGCTGTATTTAAGAACTCTTCCATCATTCAGATTCTTTTTTTTCTTGCTGCTCAGCGAGGACTTCGAGGACTTTCGCAAAGCCTGCCACAGCTAAATCGTCTAACTTGTTTGTGCTTTTATCAGCTTCTTTTTTAAGATAAATCACAAACTCATCTTTGTAGAAAATAACAAATTTCAAAACCAAGGGAACAAGAATAAGCTTAACTTTCTGCCACAAAGCAAGCCCTTGCTCTTTGCCTTTGACCGCAGCCACTTTTGAAACTTCTTTGCCTTTGACAAGCAACTCTTTACCTTTAACTTTACTTGATTCCATTGCGCTCGCAAGCTTTGGCTTAATGTCCATATTATTATCCTTTTGGTTTTGCAAAAATGTAGGAGAGGCTTTTATTTTGACACGTTCAAAGAACAATATCAATTGCGCAAAAAATAGAAAAAGCCTCGAATGAGGCTTTTGGTGGATTGATAAAAAACTTAAATTTACTCTTTTACATCAATATCTTGTAGTTGCGTAACGTTTTCTTTTACCGCTTCAAAGATATGGTTTACATCTTTGTCAGGTGCGTTTGAAAGCGTTCTCATGCTTAAATCAAGCGTATCTTGATCGATTTTAAAATACGTTTTACTCCATGATTGTTGCATCGCTAAAATACACCTCTCCGCTGTGGGAAGTATTAAAGACATTCCTTTCCTCTCCATCGACAAGATTAGAAGCCATTATCCTAGTCACTAAGGCCGCCCTAGTATTCCCGTCCAGGTCTGCATTTGTCAAATCGCTGAAAGAAAATCTAGCGTTATCGAGTAGCTGACTGCCACCGTCAAAAGCTGCCTGATTAAGATATAAGCTGATATTTCCTACTGCTTTAAAGTATGTAGCGTCTATCCGAGTTATAGTGACATCATTGACATCCCAATAGTCAGCCGTGCAACCGAACGCTGTTGTAATCTGTTTCTGCAAATTCATATCTTTCCCCTATTACCAAGTGTTAGTTTTTATATTCACCCAAGCGTAAGTGCTTGCGCCTGTTTGCATACACATATCCATATAGCTATTGTTAGCATCCGCTCTGTATCGCATTGCTCCGACATTTGCAGCCGTTGCTGTATCAGAATCATTACCGACTTGTACACTGCTTGTAACGTGTACCTTACCTGTCAGATAGTTGTCTGTTACTGCGCTGCCACCGATGGTTACGGTATTGGAGCCGTTACCCTCCGCTTGGTAGCCTATAACCGTTTCATTGGTTGTAGGTGTTCCCGATGTCCCATTTGTGCCTTTTGTACTTGAGCCGATATAAACTGAATTTTGAAAATACTGTAAGGAAGAGACTCCCCCATTTATGTAGCGTGCTGCGTCATTGCCTATGGCTACCCAATTACTGCCGTTCACGTTATTGAAGGCAGAAGAGGTGCCTATCGAAGTCCACGCATTACCTGTAGTGTTGTTACGACCGGAATTTCTGCCTATCGACATCCAATCATCACCGGATGTACTGTTCGTACCTGCGAATGGCCCGATAGCTGTCCAGTTGTTTCCCGATGTACTAGAACTACCAGCGTCCGCACCAATAGCTGTCCACCTGATTCCAGCAGCATTTTTACCAGCACCTTCGCCCACTCTCGTCGCATCTTGTAATTCACCGATAGCGAAGTACCGGCCGGTAAAAGTACCATCGCCCCTTACTGTGAATAAATTGAGGCTTAAGCCATTGAGTATATTAAGGCAATTCGTTGAGCTGTTAGTACCAGTGCTTTTGAGATAAAGAGTCTGACCATTATAGGTAAAGTTTGCCGATGCTCCAAAAGCACCCGAATCATTGTATTGTATCTGTGTATCGCCCCCTGCTGGAGACCCACCGCCTCCACTTATTGTTGTAGGAACCCAATCAGTACCATTCCAAGCAAGTGCCTGTCCGCTTGTTGGAGCTACTGTTGAGGTATCAACATCGCTGTGGGTATCAATTGAACCGCTTGCACTAACTTTAGCAGTGTTAGCTGTAACGCTAGAATTGTTTGAAACTTCAGTATCAAAGTTACTAATCGTGCTAGCTAGCTGAGTACCAGTGTGGTTAGCTCTATTTCGATCCGAGCTATGGAAGTGTAAAGAACTATCACCTCCGTCTGTAAGATCTGTAGCATTGACATCCGATATATTATTAACCTCTGCGCCAGCTTCTATTCCAGCCAGCTTAGAGGCATCAGCAGAAGGATAATATTTATTGGTAGCACCTTCAGAAATATCATCTGTAGTAGCATCAGCCCCAGCCGTAACAAGACCTTTAGCGTCATAAGTTATCTTAGTCTTAGTAGCTCCGGTAATAGCTGCATTCTCGTCAACTTTAGCATCTAGTGCATTCTGAAGCCCTGTGATGTCTGCTATTGCCGCATCTGCTCCGGCTGTAACAAGTCCTTTAGCATCGTAGGTAATCTTTGTTTTTGTGGCGCCAGTGATAGCAGCGTTTTCATCGACTTTACCATCCAGAGCACTTTGTAGATCTGTCTGATTTGATAAAGTGCCACCGATATCTCCCCAGGCAACCGAACTTGCCACATCTCCTGGTTCCCATTTTGTGCCATCCCAAACAAGAGCCTGTCCGCTAGTCGGTGCTGTAGTCGATGTATCAACATCGCTGTGAGTGTTGATAGATCCGTCAGCACTGACCTTAGCTGTATTAGCTGTAACAGAGGCGTTATTTGAGACTTCTGTATCAAAGTCTGATATCGTCGACGCTGTTTGCGTGCCCGTGTGGTTAGCTCTACTACGATCCGAGCTATGGAAGTGTAGTGTGCTGTCTAATCCATCAGTTAAATCCGTAGCGTTAACGTCTGAAATGTTATTAACTTCAGCGCCTGCCTCTATTCCTGCTAGCTTAGTTTCGTCTGCTATTGGATAGCTTCGCTTTGCAGTGTTAGTAACGACATCGGTATTTGCACTAACTGCCGCATCAAAATCAGAAATAGTTGCAGCTAATTGTGTGCCTGTGTGGTTTGCTCTGTCGCGGTCTGCGCTGTGAAAGTGTAGCGTGCTGTCTAATCCATCGGTTAAGTCTGTAGCATCAACGTCTGAAATGTTATTAACTTCAGCGCCTGCTTCAATGCCTGCAAGTTTGGTTTCATCGGCAGAGGGGTAATATTTATTTATCGATCCTTCTGTGATGTCGTCAGTTGTTGCATCTACTCCGGCAGTGACAAGCCCTTTGCTATCGTAAGTAATTTTTGTTTTTGTAGCGCCAGTAATTGCAGCATTTTCGTCAACTTTAGCATCTAGTGCATTTTGAAGATCTGTTTGATTTGAAAGAGTACCAATAATTGTACCCCAACTAACAGCTCCACCAGCACTGATTGTTGTCGGTACCCATTGCGTACCTGACCAAGCAAGTGCTTGCCCACTTGTTGGCGCGGTTGTCGATGTATCGACATCGCTGTGGGTATCGATAGAACCGTCAGCACTGACTTTGGCAGTGTTAGCAACGACATCGCTGTTGGAGCTAACTGCTGTGTCAAAGTCTGATATCGTCGACGCTGTTTGAGTACCAGTGTGGTTTGCTCTGTCACGATCCGAGCTATGAAAGTGCAACGTGCTGTCGCCACCATCAGTTAAGTCTGTGGCATCAACATCTAAAATGTTGTTAACTTCAGCGTTTGCCTCTATCCCTGCTAGCTTAGTTTCGTCTGCTATTGGATAGCTTCGCTTTGCAGTGTTAGCAACGACGTCGGTATTTGCACTAACTGCCGTATCAAAATCAGAAATGGTTGCAGCTAATTGTGTGCCTGTATGGTTTGCTCTGTCTCGGTCTGCACTGTGAAAGTGTAGCGCGCTGTCTAATCCATCGGTTAAGTCTGTGGCATCAACATCTGAAATGTTGTTAACTTCTGCACCCGCCTCGATGCCTGAAAGCTTAGTTTCATCAGCAAGAGGATAGCTACGCTTGAGGGTATTCGCTGCGATCTCGTCAAGTTCTGCCTGCGTCGCAAATTTATTTATTGTGGTAGCATCATCTATTTGATCAGCATCATAATCACCAGATTGTGCTACGACTGTACCAGTACGACCAAATACGCTATCAACCGCACCACCAGCGCTGATCGTTGTCGGTACCCATTGCGTACCTGACCAAGCAAGTGCTTGCCCACTTGTTGGCGCTGTTGTCGACGTGTCCACATCGCTGTGGGTATTAATAGAACCATCTGCGCTTATTTTTGCATTCAAAACACTTTGTAAATTGCTTATATCAGAGATTTGAAGCGTAACATTTTTCCAAAGGCTGGCGACAGAATCCCACTTTAATACTTGCCCATTTTGGATAGCTGTTACAAGTACGTCATGCAATTCTTCGATTTCGTAACCGTTATCGATACGAACTTCTAGGCTACCGTTAGTCGTGCTAGATCCCACTAACTTTACAAAACCAACTTGTACAAGATGGGCAGGACTGACAGGTTTAGTTGTTGTATATGCGCCAGGGGTTTGTGACAGCCAAAGTTCAGCGCCTGCAGTCATGCCTTGAGTGTTAACGCCGTCAATTGCACCGATAATAACTACAAAGCCGTCGCTGTTATTATTGATTGCTGTACGCGTTAACCCTATTGTTTTTGAACTTTGAATTTCGCTGTCAGCGTCTGCCAATTCAATAAGTAATTTACCGCCTGATTCGCCCGACACGTAGACAACACTTGCTTTTGGAATCGTGGCACCAGATGCATTGCGAACAGCCATTAATACCGTTTCGGTTTCACCACCTGTAGGGATATTAATAATGGCGTCTTCTAGCTCGACAACTGCATCTTTTAGACTGTTAAAATTGCCCGCTACAATCCTACTCGTAACTGTAGAACCTACTGCGTGCGTGACTGCGCTCGTATTATCTTGGCCGCGACGTAAAGTTGATAGTGTGTTGCCGCTTCTTGATTCAAAATAAATAATTTCATTGTTGACTTGGATACAACCACCAATTGCACCGTCTGGCAATCCGCTTGCATCTGTTAACACGCAGCTAGTTGTTTCACTTATGTCGAAAGCTTGTGCTAAGGTCGTGCTGCCAAATCTATTAACAACGGTAGGAATGCCTTTTAAATCGATTGGTATTGCCATTATTTAAGCCCTCAAAAGTACGTAGACATCTTGATTAGTTTTTTTCGTGAATATTATTTCATTTTTATTAACATATTTAATCGTATAAGCATCGTCTGGAATTTCGACAAGCTCTAAACCGTCACCGAATGCATCTGTTGTGTATCCATCAAAAGTAAAAGCGTCAGCAAATTGCGAACCGCTTGCAGCTAGCACCTCGACTAAAGGATACCTGTTAAAATTATGCGTTATTATCGTGTCATTATCTGGCAGCAAAACCTGGCCGCCAAACGCATCGGTCGTGAAACCATCAAACCTAAATCCATCGGCTAGATCAATCTCAGTAACAGCACCGTAGGCAGGTATATACCTTTCAAGGTAATAGTCTGTGGTCGGACCTGGTCCTGTGCTAGGACAGCAAAAAAAAGAGGACTTAAATACTAACATAACTTACCTCTTTAAATCGGCATTAGCCTACTTGCCACTTGTATTGTACCAATTGCCGATGGATCTAGCGAATCCCAAACGATGCGAAGAGCAGCACAATAGTTTGCTGTTTGCGGTATAACAACAATTTTACTCGACGTATTACCCGCTAGCTGATTAACTTCGAAAGTGATAGGTTCGCATCCTTCAAGCTGTTCCCATGTATCGGGGATAATTCTCGCCTGGAAAGTTGCAGTTCCGTACACTCTGCCGCTAAATACAAATTGAAATGCAAGGCTATCAACAGCCCATTGCACACGAAACTCGTCACTAGTGTAGTCAGTGGCTGCTGATCGCTCTGGTATGTAGTTAATGTTAATTAATTCTTTACTCATTACAGTCTGCCGCTTTTGAAAAATCTTTGAGTAGTTGAATTGTCATCATCATCAATTATGATTCTGTTCATTCGCTCAGAATAACCTGCACCGTTGAGAGAATTTATTATTGTCTCAAAACCTTGCACAAAAGGCATGTTTGATAACCTTGCGTTGTTTGGTTCTGTTGCCAGATAAAAGTAACCTAAATCACTATAAAAGAGTGATCCATAGGGTAGTGCTAGATTACGTGTAGCCGTTTGCGGAATAGTCCATGTTTGATCTAAAACAGATCCGTCAATATACCAAGACGATCCGTCTACACTGTGAGCGATTTGATATTGAGGCGTGGAATTTTTTCGAAAAAACATAAAGAATTTTTTTGTATATTCGTTATAAAAAATACTTTTGACAGAGAAACCACCTGAAAAAGCTAGAGAAATAGGAACGTTATTTGTATCATAAACTAGCGCAGAACTAAAACTAGTAGAACTAAGGTTAAAGCCATCATTTGCGAAATAAAAATATCCCTCCGTACTAGCATAAAGAAAAATTCTACTTCTTAATTCGTCTTTAAAACATAAAGCTTGCCCCGTCGTCGTCGCGTAGATTGTTGACTGCCAAGTGTTTCCGCCATCGTCAGAAGTAAGAAATCCAGAATTTGCACCACTAATAGGTACACTTATTCTATCTAAATTTTGAAAGTAAAACGGCTTTTTCAAAGAAATAACATTAGATCCTGTCGACCAGAGAATAGACCAGGTAAGGCCTTTATCGTCACTTGACAGGAGTTTATAATCAGTTCCCGACCAAGCGCTTATTAACAAAAGATCATGTTCAGGAATGTATTGAATAAAATCATTTCGAGACATCCCTAAATTTACTTCTGACCATGAATTTCCATATTGATCATTTGAATAAAAAATATAACCATTGTCTCTAATTCCGTACCATCTTCCATGTGCATCTACATAAATAAATTCTCGACAGTAACCATCGGTCACATCTGCAAGACCATTAGAAAAATATTGAAAATTCATAGCGTATTCTAAGCCGTTTGGCCTTTTTATCTCTACAAATTCCCAATCCGTTGTCACACTAGGCGCATCTTTCGTTGCACGAATCACGCAGTTATCGCCAGTCATAAGCCATACAACTAGATTGATATTTGCATCGGTAGTTTTTACGTGTAAAATATAGCGGTCATTATCAGATAAATCTAATGGGCCATCATTTTTAAATTTGAATAGATCGCCCTTTTTAATATCAGTCCCGTCAATCGTCAAAACTACCTCAGACGTCTGACCTTGCACGTACCATTTACGAGGACTAGCAGCAGTTAGCGTCGCGCTTGCTGTAGCCTGGTGCCATTTCAAAGCGTCGTCTGTTACATCTTCAAAGTATTCTTTCCAGCGATGAACAGCATTCTGCCAGCCGTTTTGATTTTGCAAATTTGGCTTAACAGGCACACCGCTTACAGTATTATCGCTTGTTGACCATCCATAGCTTTGTTGATCTGCGCTAGGATCAATCTTAAGCGCGCTAGCATCGCTTGCCCATTCAGTCGACTTGGTTGGTTTAGTTGCCATATTTTAAAAACCTCTAAATTTCTGGTTGAAGAATTGAATAATAGCCGCCATCTACTCCACCGATTACACTAAAGCCTAATCCATCTGGATCGCTATCAGAATCAAATGAAAATGTTGGCGTTAATGGCGACGTGGATATAGGTAAATAACCAACAGCTGAAGGCTTTGCGAGCCGCATAGCTCTGTAAAGGAATTGATAGTCTGTAGATGCACTAGGCTCTTTTAGATGGACTTGAAACTTGGAATCATAAACTTCACGGATTTTGATATCTGTAGCCGTTGTGACTTGCGTAAATAAATTGATAATATCTATCGCTCGACCTTCGCTGTTATAAGCAAAAATAAGAGCGTAAAGATTATTTCTAAATGTGCTGTCATCTATTGGCCTAGATGCTGAATCTAAAATTAAACCCCATCCGTTCAAGTTTTTGCCAGTAGAAGCAGCAAGAATTAAATCCGTTTTAAATGATATTAGTTCAGTTTCTAGCTCGTTTAATTCGCTTAGAAAGCTTGTCACAAATGATTTGAAGCTTTCAGCATTCTTATATTGGCTCAATACCTGGCTATTTATGTCTTCGGTATGATCTTTAATTACTAGCTCTTTAGTCATTGTGTTACCTCGACTATGCTATGGTTATATTAGCTTCGGTCAATGTAGCTAGTTCAAAAGGATCTATAACTATGTTCGCACTGCCTTGGCTTCCTGCCGTTTTGCCTGCAATGATTTCTAAATCGCTAATCCCTGGGACAAGGTTGACCGGAGTGTAAAGCCGATGAATATAAACATCATCACCAAGCGTAAGGCTTTCAAAATAGCTTATTAGATTTGCTTTTATCTGATCATCACCATCAGAAGGGTAATCACCGTTAATGGTAGTCCTTGTAACTGTGACATAGATAGTCACAGGCGTTATAGAACTAAATGGCATAACAAGGTTAATAGTTCCATTTGCATCAGTATAGATCCCAGTCCTACCACCGCCATCGGTCGATACTACCTCGATCCCTACAGGCTTAGCGTTATAGATAGCTTGCGCTATTTCGTTATTTATTTCCGTTGTATTAAGAGCATCGACGTAAACTTCAAACGAATGTGCTGGCCTAGAATCGACGACGATATCACTATCATTTTCCACGATGGCCGCCTTAGTCACATTTGCTAAGTCTTGCAGTGCTTCAATAATACCGCCTGATGTTGCCGTTCCAATTTTTTGCAATTCGGATTCACGTCTAGCCCTTAGCTGTGCATCTGTTTCGCGGTCTGTGCCTGCTATACCTGCTTCAAAATTGATTACGGTATTTAATCCAGTGATAGGCGTGGTGATCGTTCTAATGCTAATGGCTGGAACATTTAAAGCACCTGTTGATTGAGATAATACAGTTTCATCTTCAAGCGTAGCAAAGTTTGCAATTGTAGAAAGATCTACGCCACTTCTTTGCAGCGAATTTTTAGCAAAATCTGCATTTATTGTAAGCGTATCGCCATCATTTTGTAAGGTGGATGCTGTTACCGTTGGTTTACGACTCGTTAATCCATCTGAGGCAAATGAGATTGCTATACCGCCAAAAGAATCAAATCTACCTTGAACACTAACAAGATAAATTAAAGGATGTGCTTCAATTTTTGCTTTGATTGCTGCTTCATCATCATTCCAATTAATGGCTGCAATGCTAACACTATCCCATTCGAGTGTTATGCTGCCAGAGGTTGCAACGTCAGGAGCTACAATTGCATTTTGTTGTGTTGAATCGACCACATTGGGATTGCGTCCGTATGTCAAAGAGTCAGCATTGAAAACGATATGAATACCGCCAACAGTGTCGAATGAGCCTAACACAGTTACGTCTGAAATAGATGGGTGATTTTCAATTTTTGCTTTTATTGTTGCTGTATCATCGTTCCAATTAATCGCCACTATTGGTGTGCTGAACCATGATAGTGTTATGACCCCAGAGGTAGCCACGTTGCTGGCTATAATCGCGTTAGCTTTATCGCTAATGGTATAACTGCCGTTTGCAAGGAATACATCACCCGTGGCAGTTTTTTGAATCTGATGGCTTAAAGGAATAACAGTACCAGCATCACCAACATAGTATACGCTAGCCCTTGCACTCGTAGCAGGTAGCCGAAATGTGTTTGTGATCGCTGCAACATTATCAAGGCTTACACCTGTTGAAGTATTTGGAAACCAAGAATTGTATACGTCTTGCATCGCTTGCCAAGTCGAATAGATTTCGTTCGAAACTATATCAACGAATTGCCCTATGCGACTTGTGGCACTTGTATCAATGTCACTACCTAACGCAAGTTTGAGATTATCGCTAATATCGTTTCTTATTTCTGAAAATGATTTCGGTGTAAAACCTTGATCGGTTAAAGCCATTTTGAAACCTCTTATTTATGATCCGAGCAATTCGCCAAAGGTAACAACATCTTCAACATAATTACCATTGCCAAGTATCTGCACTTTAAAACTCACGTTCAAAACTCTTGTAGTCCGATCATAGTCAAAGCTAAGGCTTTCCACGTAAGTCACGCCTTCAATATCTGCCAAGGCTTTTATAAAAATTGCTTCGGCTAATTCTATAGTCGGTATTTTATCAGCAAATAGACTTTGAAAATAGGGCACACCTACGGTTGGATTATTTTGATCGTCTAGAAACCATTCGCCTAAAAAGGTGAGTAGGTTTGCCCTAATCCGTTGGCGCATTGTCTCAGTAAAGTCAATATCCGAGGTTAGATAAAGATCACCGTCTTGAATGACAATGTCACGAGTAGCGTTATCTAAATACATATCTGCCATAAGTACACCTATGGTTTTAAAGATTCTAAATCAGCTTTTAGACCTTGCAATGCGCTAGATGAAACCGGATCAATACCACCACCACCACCCGCAGGACCAGCAGGACCAATGCCGTAGAAAGCACCATCAACAAGGTCAATTAAGGCACTGATAATTGATACTAGATCTTTTGTTGCTAGCGGTATCTGTACAGGTTTTCCTGCCGGTGTACCTGGACCCGTTCCCGTTGTAACGATTGGAGTAAGAACCCCTAAAGGATCTCCAATAAAAAGCTTGTCACCTCTAATCTCAATAGCCTGCTGTGGTGGTGGTATCATCACGCCTAAAGATGGAAATAAGCCAGGTATTGCTACAGCGTCATTTATGTCAAATTTTCTACCGTCAATCGGCTCTTGTCCTGATCCAACACCATACCAATTATCAAGATTGCGCTCATTGAATATTAAAAGAACACCGTCGCCAGATTCTAATGGAAAGCTTATAGAGTATTTCCCAGTGCGAGGGAAAACAACCGGAACACTTTGAAGGATAGGATAGGATACTTTTTTGCCGTTAATATATCGATCAATCGATACCTTCACGTCCACGGTTTGAAGCGTAGAATTGTAGCTTTGTACTTCGCCAGGTAGAGCAGTATGTAAATCTATTAAACGGGCATTGATGCCCGATTTTATGACCTCAGCTAAGCTATATTTTTTAGATTCCATCGACTTCAAACGCCCTTACTATGCTCTTGTATTCACCTTCAAAGGTATTACCAACGTGAGTAACTGATCTAATTTTTAAAATTTTACTCGTAAAGCTTTTGCTATCAATTTTAACAAGTCTTCCCACGTCAAAATTGTAGTTTAAAATAGATTCAAATTCGACACCGTTTTGTGCGGTGTCTTCTTTATCGTTTTCGCTGATAGGTTTCGGTGATCCTATTAAACCGCTGCGGGATGATATGCTGACTTGTAGATCTTTGACAAAACCATTTTGAGGAATGATTGAAATTGTGCCATTAGCTACAAAATATTGATAGTCTATAGGATCAAGGAAGCTTTTTAAAATGTCGTAGGCGTTACCAGATACGATTTGTGGCCTTGTGTATATTTTAAGATCAGATATCAAATAGGCATTTGAAGCCTGAATGCTTGGCACGTTAGCTATTAGATGCAAAACGCTATCCGAAATAATCTGTAGATTTGTTGTGCCAATTGGATAATTTTTCGAAAAGTTGAGATTGGTATAGTTACTAGTTCCCTCAAGCAAGTTTAGTTCTAGCCTTTTCGTGCCACTTTCATAGGTGTAATTTACAGCTTCTTTTTCGCCTGTGAAAATAATTGCATTATCTCCGGCATAGCCTAGTTCTAGGATGACAATGCCTTCTTTTTGCAATGTGCCAATAGTGTCATCACTTGGATTTGTTATCGTGATATTTGCAACATTTGCCTCGCTGCTTGTGCTTTTTTCAATTTGAAAATCAAGCATAAGCCCAACTTGTTCAAGCGTTTGAGATAGCACCAGATTCGTGCCATCTCTTGCGCTGAATTGTAGCTTATAAGTCCTTTGGTAGCTGCTCATGATATTATGCTCGTATAGAATGCGCTTACTTCATCGCCAAAGTTTTCAAAGCTTGGATCTCTTTTATTTTGCTGGCTATCTGCTACTAAGATATCACCGGTCAAAAAGATATCGTCAATGACATATCGAGAAATGAGATTATCAATATTAGTAAGTAATGGTATCCCCTGCACGATCACCTCTCTGTCCGTATCTTTCAAGGTCAAATACCAAGTGTCATTTCGATCATTATATTCAAAAAGCAAATAGAATCTAGCACCATCAAATAGGCTAGAAAACTCATAACGCTTTGGACCTTGATTGATAATATCTAGTTCTTTTGTGCTCATTTTATAGCCCTTGTAGAATCGATGAAATAGGACCAGTTTGAACGGCTCTATCTCTTAACGCTGCCTGTGTTCGTGCAGCACTACCACCACCATTTACCCCACTTGATGCATTGTTGGACGTTAATTGTTTAGCGCCTTTATCGGCAATGCCAAAAGTGACATCAATCAAAGAAGCCTGATTTATTGAGACAAGGTTAATGCTTCTTAATGTCATGCTATACCTAAGTGCACTACCTAGATCTTTATCGCGCGGGATGGTCAAAGATTCTATGACAAAAGGTAATACTTTGTTCTGAGCAGTCTTATAGCCATCTTTTTTGAATTTTGTAATTAGCTGAAGCGGCTGCCCTGCATCCATCCACTTGTTAAGCTGATCAAATGCCCTTTGGCTCTTTGATGCTGCTCCAAATAACTGGCCAAGAGAGCTAGAAGCTACATCTTCCAGGAGATTGAAATAGCTCATAGATGCGTCTGAGGTTATTCCTGAAAGCGAATAGATAAAATTATTAACCCTTGCGCTTTCTGCTATGTCAGTACCGTCTTCCACGGGGTAGGTGGTCACAGCTAGCGATTTACTATATGTCTCATTGATAACAGCATCACATTCAAAAATAGCTCCAGCTAATTTTGGTGCACCATCAAAATCTAGTTCAACGAGTTTAAAAGATTGCTTTGAAAAAAGCGCATTTGCAGCACTTCGAAGGCTTGTCATCTAACACCCTCCGCAAATTTAAATTGCTTTTGCGCCATTGATAGCTCATCAATGACTGTTCTGCTTGTTTGCGTCGTTGTAATTGTATTATTTTGGTTTATTGTGTTGGTCGTTGTTTGGTTTGTTTGACCTGATCCCAATGAACCAAATGCACTTCTCAGCCAATCAGGTAAACCTTGATCAAATGCCATTGATTGGAATGTTGCAATAATTCCCTCTTCAATATTGACAAATGTCTGAAGCGCATTTTTGAGAACTTCTTGTATGGTGCTATATAAAACTTTAAATGTGGTTTCAAATACAACAGCAACAATCTTAGGAACTAGTTTACCAATCTCAATAGCAAGGCCACTAGCTAATTGGCTCATGCCTATCAAAATTCCTTTTGAAAAATCTACATCTAAGATTTTACCAAGGAATGATCTTTCGCCTCGAAGGAAGTAAAAAAGATCTTCAAACAGTAATGCAACATCAAGAACAAACTCACCGATGTTTTTAAGAGCATCTTTAATGAAATATTTGCCGCCAAGATTTTCAAATATTCGACCGACTACGCGAAAAGATTCAGCTATCTTTCGACCTAATGCCGTGAATGATGGACCAAGAGAGACAATGTCATTTTTTAATTGTCTTATAAATGGTATTAATGTCTCGTTTATAGGTAGGCCAATTTGCTCGTATGCATCACCAATAGCATTTTGAAATTGTGTAAATTGAGCTGAAAAACTTCTTAGATTTTTTTCTGCAATACCACCAAATTTTTCGTTAATCGCTTCAAATGCTGCGCCTGTTTTTAAAGCTTCTTTGCTAAGATTTGAAAGATCAAGACCATATCTTTTTAAAACACTTGCTTCACCTTGTAATGTCCTACCAACTAATTGAGTAGCTGAAGACACGTCAATGCCTAAAGCTTCTGATAGATTGACTGCTGCTTTTACTAGCTCTTTTGCCTGCTCATTTGTCGCGCCTAAGTTTTTTGCAAGAGCAAGATTGCCAAGTGTAACCTCATCACCGACACGACTAACTTCCTGCAGTGAACTAGCAAAATCTTTAAAACCTTGAAACTCTTGTTCAGAAAAATCTCCAGCGATTTCTAAAGCAGATCTAAGGCGGTTTTCAGCCTCTTCCTGAACGGCAGCTAGATTGCTTGATTCACGCACAAGAGCCTTAAACTCTGTAACAGAACCACGGATAGCAGTTGTTAAAGATGCAAATGCTTTGCTAACAGCGATGGCAGCAAGATTTGCTTGAAATACCTTAATATCTCCGACTAATCCGTTGAGTATTTTTTTAAATCGGCCTATTTTTTTCTCGGCTTTTTTATCACCAATCAAACCAATTTTGATGAACATTTCTCTTAGGACATTACCTTGCGCCATTTTTTCGCCTCATTTGCTTAAGCTCTTGCGCTTGCACATAGTCTTTCATTTCAAGGATTTCATGAGCATCTAAAAGATCTTGAAAACTCATGCTATTTAAATCCTGAATACTGCAAAGGCCAGCAATAACTGGCCTCCACAAGAAAAGATCAACTTTGAAAGATTTTCCACCAAGAGAATCTAGGTTTTCGCCATTTGACGGGTTGCGAAACCTTGAAAGACTTCTTTGATCGGAGAAAAAAAATCATTAAAGTTGTACTCCAAAACAGATTTCACGACTTTGAGCGTAAACATATAGTTAGCAAGATCTTGATCAGAATACTTTTTGTCATCAACTAAACAAACACTTGTTATTTGATTTAAAAGATGCATGAAATCGTCTTCTGGTAGTTTATCAAAAACTAGAGCGAAAGCATCGGCATAGTTTTCCTCAGCTAACTCTCCAAGAGATGGAGCAATGATCGAAGATAGCTTTCTTAAAAGCTTCCAGCCTTCTTTTGCTCCAAATCTTTGGATTGATATTTTCTTACCATCTATAATTACACTATGTAATTCCATAAAAGCCTCTAATTGTTACCGCCTAAAAATGCGACTAAGTTATCTGTTTTGATAACCCAAGTCCTATCATTAGCAGTTTTACCAAAAGAAGCCTCAGGAATCTGCTCAATAAATGCAGTGGCTGCACTAAAAAGAGAATTTCCAAGATTGTCTTTCATGTAAAAAGGTCTTAGCCCTGTATTTGACAGCTCATCAGCTAAGGCGATAGTTGATAGATCATCATTGCTAGGAGATGATTGTTGTAATGTAATAGTAATGGTAGCTGAACGGTCATTTGATTTGACCCTCGTGGCTTCACCGTCTGCACCTATAACCATTTCGTAAGCTGGATTATCACGAGCTACAGAAATTTGAGTTTCTGCAAAACCTCTTATGATGTACTCACCGAAGATGATTGAAACCTCTTTCGGATCAAATGTACGTAGTGCCATATCGTTACCCTTTCACCTAGGCGATTATTGTTCCGACAATTTGAACATTATGGATTGCACCGGCTGTTACTGCTTCGAATGTAACATTTGGCAAAAGCCTGTTAGATTTATCAACCGCGCTGATTTCTGTAACAAGAGGAGCCGAAACGCTAGGCGCTGGATCATCTGAAAGGAAGCCTTCAGTCACAGACTGGTTAAGTCTATTTTGAACAGCACTTGAAATAAGACTTACGCCAGCATTTGTGTATGGCACCTTATTTACTGCTGCAAGCTGAGCAAAAACGTCCTCTTGTATCCTTGCCTCAAGATAAAGAACACCGATATAAGTATCAATAAAGCCGCCTGCTGTGGCTTTGCCGTCCCATGTGATCGATCTGCCAGCGACAGAGCTATATTGATTCACGTTTTGTGTTCTAAGGTTATTTTCATTCGTAGTGGATATTGAACTAGTGCCAACCACTTCAAGTGATTTAAATGCTGTGGTATAGCTTCCAGGTATAAGAGCTAATACCCTGCTCGCTATAGCTACGTCTAAAAACTTAGCAGCGCCAGTGTTTGCAGTAGAATCTGTGTACCAAAGTGATGCATAGTTTGTGCTGATAGATTGATCTGTAAAATCGACTTGCCTTAAAAATGCATATTTCTTATTAGCTGCTGCCCAAGTAGCTGCGACACCGTTGTTGGTCGCGTCTTCCCACACGTGGGCATAGCCAAACCATTCGCTATTATTTGCTGCGATTGAATCAAGATCACCACTAACTAGTGCGCCAGCAGCAGCGTCGACACGTGAAACATAGACCGATGGTACTGATGGAGATTGAGCAAAAGCGACTTGTAATGCATTTTTAAGATCGCCTGACACGATATCGGTATCTGATACGACGCCAGCATAAGTCGTGTATTTTCTAACTTCATATTCCGCAAATCCAACACCAAAATCAGCAGCAGCACCAACGACAAGAAGGCTATTAAAACCTTTACGACTTAAAGCGCTTGATTGCACCGATATGGTAACATCAACAATTTCAGAAATATCAGGCATGATTACCCTCTCTTATAAATTATGGTTTATTTGTCCATTCAATCGGTTCAACATTTTGTAAAATATATAATTTCTGGACAGAAACTGCAGTTTCCCAAGTCCTATAGGTGATATCAAAAGTTGCTCTTTGTTCAAAATCATCAACGTTCAAAAATGCAATATTTTGAATAGAACCTATGTCAATTATAGCGCCTGTGGGATGAAAACGCTCTCTTATATTTTGTGATGCAAATCCGTTTTGAATTATACTTGCTATTCCAAGAGCAGCAGTGGGAACACTTCCTATTACATTTTTTTTAAAACAATTTATAGAAAATAAAAGATCCCTATAGCCCACTTGTAGAGCATCATATGGCGCATCTTCTAAAGGTGGATCATTACCAGTAAGATCATCGACAAATTTCCAATGATAATCATTTATTTCTTTGCTAATCGATATTAAATTGATTGAAACATAATCATCTGAAGGTCTTACACCACTTTGATTTTCCCAAATCACAGTCAAACCAGTTAATTCGTTGATAGCTGGAATAAATTGATCAATGCTCATTCATTTCCCTCAACGACTTCATAAGTTATTGATCTTCTGAGCTGCCCAGTGTCCACTAAAGGCGTGGCTAGTCCTTGTTTATTTCTACCGCCTCTTGTTGGATCTTTTAGAGCACGCCAATTATTTACAGTAAATTTTTTTCTAACTTTACTTTGTAAATAGCCGCCTAGCTTTCCTAACAGTTGGAATGGATCAGGATCTTTTTTTGATAATTCAACTTTAGCCAGGCTTGATAAAACAATGCTGATATTTTGTTTTTCATCATTTGCGGTGCTACGTAAAAAAGATCTTTCAGGTATGTTTTTTTCTGGAAATCCAAATTCATGAATTATTGCAACATCTAAAACATCATTGAATTGACTTTTCTTTATTGTGCCATTTGTATCTCGATAAGTTTTAAGATCATAGCTATCAACATTTCCACTTTTAGGATCAGGATCAGCAAGAATACCAACTTTTACATAGCTGTCTATTTGCAAAAGATCTCTTAAAAGTCTTTCCTCTTTATAATTGATCTTTTGAATATCGCTATCTTTTGCCATTTTAATATGTGTCTCTACTTGCGATCATTTTCACGTGCGGTAAAAGCTTGTTCCGTTCAGTGAATTTTAAAACAGTGTAGTCTTTGCCATCTTTGACTATCCTGATTTTATTTTTTGTATATGGCTTTAAAGTTTGAAAGTCAGCTACGCGCATATAAACAGTAATAAACTCGTTATTTTGATTGCCATAACTAAGTTGATTGATCTCATTTTCAGGCGTGTCTAAAATCACACCTTCGAAAGTCAAAGTGCTATCAGCGTTTGGCTGATAAATCCCGTTCACATATGCACTTCCAGTTACATATTTCGCTTGGACATTTTGCGAAGCCCAAAACGGTGGAAACCAATCGGCCATCAGTAAGTAGCCTTTCTAGCTGTCTTAACAGATACAGACACGCTACCAGTAACGCTTGGCTGTGGCTTAAAGCTTTGCATCAGCATCATCCATTCACGGCCATAACGGCTATTAGAAAGCCATGAAGTATCTATGCTCATACCTGTAGCAGTATTGTAATTTGTATAACTTCGAGAAACATCACCAACACTCTCGCTGGCAACAGGACCATTAGCATCTGAAATGCTAGAAGATCCTGCGCTAGTGCCAGCTTGAGCGTAATAGTGAGCCATTAAAAGAGCTATGCCATGCTTGAATTTTGAATCAGGCCAAACCGCTCCAGACATATACACGCTAACCATGTCGCGTAATTCAGCAAATTCAACAGCGTCAGAGGTTCGCGCAGTGTATTGCGAATTGGTTATGAGATCGACATAGCTAGCGGTAACGTCTGATAAAGGCATCTATTCGTCCTCTGATTTTACTTTAACTTTTTCAAGCTGGTCCTCGATCGCCTTGCGAAGCTTGCCCTTGGCTTTTGCGTGCCATGACAAAAGGAGATCCTCGTCATAAGTGACAGCTACTTGCTCAGGTTTTGGCCGATCGCTATCAGATATTACAATATTTCCCATCTTCGCTAGTCGTTCGAGATTCGACCAATATCGATCGCGCTTAAGGCGATCAATATCAGAATCAGTAAGCTGGTTTATGCCTGGAATAAGGCTAATCCCACCCACGCATAAAACCTGCGGTTTAAGGTTTTCAATCAGCATAGATTAGATCCCGTTAGCTTGTGCAACAGACTTAGGATAGTACATGATAACGCCAGCAGTTCGCGCGTGGCATGGCACTTCGTACTGTAGCCCTTTTTCTTGAACAGGTAGCTGTTCCCAGTCTTGAGGAATTTCAAGAGTTAACTTATCTGGTGAACGATCATAAAGAATCATACAATCGTCAGAATCTGCACCAAGTCCAGCCGCTGCGCCCTTAAGCTCGTAAACTGGAATCACTTCAGTAATAAATGGGTTGCTGTTTACGATCCATTGCAAAATCGAAGTATCAGATTGGCTAGAACGTGGAGTGTTAGCGATCAAACTGTATTGTGCTTCTGGCAATAGAAGAGTGTTAGGAGTTTCAACGCCATTAGTCGTGTCACGAATTGAAGACACCATATCTGCAACGTCTTTGATGATTTCATCTGCTGTCTTGCCTGCCCATGGGGTAGTACCTGATACGGCACCATCTGCAAGTGTAACGCTGTTTGTGTTAGCGTTATTAACAAAGCCAGGAATTCCAGCGTCAGCATCGCCAAAGAAAGCAAGATCATTTTCTTTACGCATGTACTCGCGACGTGCTGCGTTAGCTAGCCTTTGATCTAAAGACTTACCAGCCATTTGAGCCGCGCGAATGTCTTGAAGAGAGTAGCCATAAGCAACACCAACGCCAAAGATTTGACGTGTTGTTTGCTTTCCGAAAACTGAAACATTCGGCAGGTCATCAGCGTAAGATCTGATTAGCTTAGCTATGCCAAGATGATCGTAAGTGTCGTATGTAATTGACTGCGCGCCTGAACCTGCAGAGCTATCGACTGGAAAGAGTCGCCGTGCCAATAGGGACGGATAAACTATGTCATAGCTGCGCGCTTTGACATGCTCAAGTTCTCGTTGAAAAAATATTGTTTCGTTCGCATCTAAGTTTACAAATGCCATCTTTGAAAATCCTTTTTCAAAATCAGAGTCGATCCTTGACTCTTAATTATTCAATTGTATTAGCTACTTATGCCCAAACTAGCTCTATCAGAACAAGGTCACCATCTGCTGCTGCGGATGTCACAAACTTGCCTTTGCACTCAAGACGTGTATTTGTCGCGCTGTCATTGTAAAACTTGCCAAGATCTCCACCAAGACCTGCAAATACAGGCTCACCAGCAGCTACAGCTTCGCCAGCGATTGCCCAAACCCTGCCATATCGCATGACTGATGCCATATCTTCGTCGGCATACTTTGCGACGCCAGCAGCATCTTGCTCCACATTTTTCTCAAGCAAAGCCAAGCCAAGAAACTTGTCAGTCACTAAAGCAGCAGGCTTGCATTGTTCTTCAGAAGTTCCGTAAACAACAGGCTGACCAAAGAGAATGTCGCCTTCGGCTAGAAAGCTATCTACTTGTCTCAAAGAGAATTGCTCGGCAAGCATACCAGCCTGAGCAACCGCAGGAGCCTTGTCATAAGTTAATTGTGCCATGATTTTTACCCTCTAATTTAAAATTAAGCTTTGTATAGATTTTTTGAGTTTTCTATCATTTTAAGACGCGCTTTTTCAGCTTGGCTTTTCCAATCATCAGCAGCATCGCCAGCGATAACACCTTTGCCAATACCGTCTTCGGTTTTGCTTGGCTTAGGATTTTCCTTTGCGTCTTCAATAGCAACATCGAAACGTGCAGCTATATACTCGTCTGATTTGCCGTCAAGATTTGCGGATGGTCTTAGCTTCTTGATAACTGCTAAGTGAATTTCTTTTTCGCTCATCGCATCAATCTTAATATCGTCTAAGACTTTGCTAGCTTTTGATTCTAGAGCAACACGTTGAGCTACAGCCGCTTTGAAAGCATCAGCATCAAAGTTTTTAACTTCAGATAGCTTTTCTTTTGCTTCGTCTAGTTCAGCTTGCAAGCGGTCTTTCGAATCTTGCAGAGCCTTCCATTCGTTGGCGTCAATGTTAATGGTTTTGCTTTCTGTTTTCATTTCATCCCTCACGATTGTAATTCCATCAACAAGCTCATGAGCGGCAATGCTGTCCGTAACAATACGGCATTCACTCCCGCCACGCGCTCGCTCTACAAGACTTAAGTGATTATATCGAATGTCGCGCTGCACTGCATCATACGGCTGCCCGTTCCATTCGCCCGGTGTTTCATCAAGATTACAAGTATAACCTAAAGACACTTCAGACTTTTGACCGCCAGTGATTTGGCTGATAGCTTCTTTATCGAAAAAAACAACTTTGCTTTG
>Ga0222718_10001131_pt1 | contig 26626 bp, 32 predicted proteins | sample C33_27DmetaG_FD_165045 | JGI IMG/M metagenome (GOLD analysis project Ga0222718, IMG submission 165045) | Estuarine water microbial communities from San Francisco Bay, California, United States - C33_27D | ecosystem: Environmental > Aquatic > Marine > Unclassified | place: USA: California...
TAAAGACATAATCTTTAACACTGCATGGAAGCTTTTGAACTGAACCTGTATATACATAGAACTCATTGCGCCCCATCCAGAAGACACTATCACCCACTGGCACAGCAGCTTTTGGAGACATGATCGTCGTGTTTTGAGATACAGTTGTTAAACCAAATTGGTTAGGTGGCCCAAGAAACTGCAAAGTACTCAAAGATGTATCTGTAAACACAAGTGTTTGCTGTCGTGTTTCAACGGCTTGTATAATCTCAGAGCCTGATCCAACGGGTAAGTCCCCCGCTGTATTTGTTGTGCTTGTGATATCCCAATCAGTTAAGCTGCCTTGAGATGAGAAGCGTATTAGTAATGGGTCTTGATCAGAAGAACCTTGAGCATTACAGCCAAAGGCAATGATGTGTCTATTTGTATCTGACACTAAAACTTGCTTTGCGACTGTAGGTGTTTGAGAAGCACCTCCAATTGACGAAAGCTCTACAGCACGATTAAAACTAGAACTCGACGCACTTCGATCCCAGTAATAGATACCACCATTTCGCACATTTATGAGAAGGTCTTCTCCAAAGTTGTCGTGAGTCCATAGACGCAGCTTATCTGTAACAAGACTGATGCTTGCAGAAGACCCCCAAGTACCACGGTTAAAGGGGCCAACACCCCAACCCGTACCAACAACAGAAGTGTCCAGACCAACATTAATTTGATACGCGCCAACAGTTGCAGTGCCGCCGCCAGGACTTCCCGATACATCTGAAGAATTTGCGTTGACAAGAGTAGGCGTAAGAACACCGTCAATTGTGATCTCATCTATCGTGGCAACTTCTCGTGCTTGTATCTTGTAGTTGTCGTCGTCAACAATCTCTACAATTTGGTATTCTTGATTTAAAATATCAGCAGTGATGTTTCCCCCTAGAGAAACGGCACCACTAAACGTAACAAAATCATATTGCACTGCGCCATGTGCGGTGTCGTTGACTGTCAGTGTTGATGAATCAAGTGTCGCAGAAAAAGTTACATCCCCTGCAGCCGTTGTCGCGCGTATGGGAGTTATGTCGTTATATGCACCCCCCTGCTCGATGTAGTACTTCAAGTGAGTGCCTACCCCCACAAACTCAGAGTCATCTGTTGCTCTCCACGCATGCAATGCACGGCAGCTCCCCAAGAAAGACTTAACATAAATGCGTATCCAGCCACCAATCTTCTCTGGGAACCCAGAACGAAACCTGACCTTATCGCAGTCGTACCAGCCGCCTTCGTTTGTATAGGAAGTCGTTTCTTTATTGATCCCAGGATTGAACTGTAGCTTTGATAAAGGCATTAGACGTTACCCTCTGTGACAAGGAATCGTGTCGCGCTCAAAGCCCTTCCGACTTTTCTACCGCTGGCACTTGATGTTGTAAGACTACCATCATCTGCAAGGTAATACACGGAGTTTGTAGTCAACCCTGTTTGATTTGTATCTACATACCCTCTTGTCTGTATAAACCCATCTGCCGTATCTGATATTGCTTTTGCTGCTATTCCCAACCAGTCATCTGCGTTTGCGGAAACCGTGGTTACTGTGGACACAGTGCCATTAGAATTAAGAGCAACAACATCTCCAGCAGATATCGCACCGCTTGCTGTATACTCCTGAACTGTCTGAGTGGCGAAAGAAAGCGTTCCAGAACCATTTGTTATGACTATCTGGTTCGCCGCGCCATCTGATGTAGGCAGGGTAAACGCAGTTACAAATGACTGCAAGTTTGCATCATAGGCTAGAATATCTGTCCCAATAACAGTGCCTAGTGCTGTCCTTGCATCAGATGCCGTAGATGAACTCGTACCGCCATCGGCAACAAGAAGATCGGTTATACCTGTAATCGTGCCACCAGTAATTGATACAGTAGACCCTAGAGAAAACGAATCTGAAACATTTACACATTGCGCACCAGACCCAGCACCGTCTGCGTATATAACACCATTTTTATCTGCAGGAACCGTAGCATCTCCACCTGTACCCTGCGTAAAGGTTAAGGTCTGCCCAATGTTATTCACAATGTAGTAGGCTTTACCAACTGTGTTTGGACTAATCGTAACCGTAACGCCTGCAGAAGGAGAGCCATTAAACTTTATAACACTAAAATTACCAGTGGATAGAGTGGCATCCGTTGTTGTAAGCGTATATGTTGTATCGCTTGAAGATATAGCAACATTGACGCTGCCATCTAACGCACGATCAATAGTGTCAAAGTTTAGGTTTAGAGAGTTGCCCCATTCGCCACTCTCCTCGCCATCAGCAACTTTCTCTATTGCAAGATTTGCTGTAAAGGTACTTGACATTATGCGTTTCCTTCAGTCACCAGAAGTTCTGTTGCAGATATAGCCTTTCCTATTTTGCCGTATGTTGTTGATGTAGAGGACAGCGCACCTGTTGACGAAACATAGTAAACTGTTCCCGCTGTTAAACCTGATTGTTGATCATTGACCCCGCCAACAACTGTGACCAATCCAGAGCCTGCATCCGATATTGCTTCAGTAGAAACGCCAACCCAATCACCTGCATCTGTTGTTACAGTTGGGGCGGTTACCACAGAGGTTCTGTATTCGCTTGCATCATTCGCGGTATCTGAAGTTGCGTAGATTATCTTATTGTTTGTACCGTCTACAACTGCAGCCATTTCAACATTTGATGTGCCAGTGCTTAGTGAAGTTAAGGCCGCTGCCGTTCCAAAGGTATAAGAATTTCCTGAATCATAGCTCGCTACAGATAGCTGCGCTGTACTATTGTAACCAGATGTAAAATGGTACAATCGATTGGAGTTAGAGTCATATAGAATTTCTCTTCTCTGGTTTGTCGTAAACGACAGTGCAGATGTATTTCTCGCGCCCGTGTCTGAACCAGACGCTTTTATATAAACAAATTCACCTTGAGCAGCGGCGTATCGATTGGCAGATGAATCATATGCAATGCTCATAGCTTCGTAACCAGAGCTAGATATTGTTGATGTATTCATATTAACTTGGCTTATAACGTTTATGTCTGCTCCGACTGTATCAACCTCTAATTCAACAAGAGTACATCCACTAAATCTGTCTTCAGTCCTGAACATAAACGCAAAATAGCCGTCATCACTATTATAAACTAAATTTGATATAGCAACTTCATCACTTATATTAACGCTATACTGGTAGTAGCTGTAATTTGAACTCCAAGTTATGCCGCCAGACCCATCAGAAACTCCATAAACTAAATATACACGAGGCACAGAGTTTCCAGTCGAAGCATCTCTAACGATAACAATATATACAAATCTATTGTTTGTAGGATCATACCCTAAAGATGCAGGAAAATTGCTGGAATAATCTCTTGTCATGTAACCTGGAGATGCACTGTAAATATAGCCTCCCCCAAAGTTTGTTGGCACAGATATAGAGCTTGAACCGAAAGTAATCGTAGTACCTGAAACGGTAGCTGTGAATATTCTTGGATCGCCCAAAGAACATAATATCTGGACTTCGTTGCGATCTGTATCAACAACTGCATCTCTTACTATATGGGCCGAAGGGCTTGCATAGCCCGTTGATACAGTTGATGCTGTCGCCCAAGAAATAGAAGTGCCGCTTACTGTGCCTACAGCTCCATACAATGTAGAACTTCCAGAAGCTGGCCTATCAATCCAGAATGCAAGAATTTTTCCACTATTCGGTTCATGTACCAACGCAACAGGTTCAGTCACATCTAAACCATAAACCGCTGAACCTATGGATGGCGCACTATCACTTTGGCTTACAGTGCTTACTGTTCCATCTGTGTTTAAGACAACAACATCTCCTGCGGAAACTGCACCTGTGGCAGTAAAGGTTGTAGTTCCTGCCACCCTTTGAGCTTCAAAAGATAACGTTCCAGACCCGTTTGTCGTGAGAACCTGATTGGCTGTGCCGTCTGATGTAGGCAACGTGAAGGCTGTAACAAACGACTGAAGGTTTGCGTCATACGCAAGTACGTCTGTACCTATCGCTACCCCTAAGTTTGTTCTGGCATCTGATGCAGATGAAGCTCCTGTCCCGCCATCAGCAACTGCAAGATCAGTAATGCCCGTAATAGAACCGCCTGTAATAGTAACATCACTAAAGGATAGGTCACCTGTAATGTCTGTAACTGCAGCACTTGCACCTGCGCCATCACAGTAAATGATTTTGCTTGTTCCGCTTGGAACAGTAACATTTGCACCAGAACCTTGCGTAAAAATAACATCCTGTGCAGTTGTGCTATTCTGCACGATATAAACCTTTTGAGAATCTGATGGAGACACCGTTATAGTGTGGTCATTGTCAGGTGTACCCGTAAGAACCAAGACACGGTACATTCCGTCCGACAATGTTCCGTCTGTCGTGGACAAAGTGGACGTTGCGCCAGAAAGTGCAATTGAACCAATTCCGCTGATTGCACGGTCAATGATATCAAAGTTCGTGTTTGTTACAGCGCCCCAACTCGTCGGCAACGCGCCAGTAGCAATCTTATAAATCCCTGTGTTCGTTGTATAGGTTGCCATCTACTTTACCTTTACGCTGCTATGTCCGTCCAAGTTGTCCCTGGGTTAGGAGATATATTATTCCAAGTTGTACTATCCGTTGGATCAATCTCACTCCAAGTTGTTCCTGGGGACGGTGTAATTCCTCCCCACACTATCACAGTTCCTACGACTCCGTCACCCTCTACTCCAACAGGAAGTACATTTGCGCTTCCGCTTACCGTAACATCACCCACCTCGCCTGTGGCTGCAACACCCGCGACATCGACAGTGATGTTAATTTGAACTGTAACTTGACCTACTTCACCTGTGGCTGCAAGGCCCGTTGGTTCGACAACCGCGCTACCCGTAGCAATGACCTCGCCTATAGCACCTGTGGCCTCAACGCCAGTAACGTCTAGATTTGCGTCCGCGATAATCGTGACATCACCCACGGCACCTGTCGCGGCAACACCTGTGACCTCTATATCGACATTAATTGCTACGGTAACGTCACCAACTGCGCCCGTTGCCTCAACACCCGTGACACCTACAACAGCATCACCTGTGACCGTAACATCACCGACTTCCCCTGTCGCGGCAACGCCTGTAACATCGGTCTGAGCAGATGCTTGTATTGTAGGAGTGCCAAGTTGCGCAGTCCCTGCAACGCCTGTTACGGTGAACAGAGCGTCACCAATAACGGTGACATCGCCCACGGCTCCCGTTGCCTCAACACCCGTAACGTCAACGATCTTCGGAATGTTGATTTCAATAGTGCCAATGGCACCTGTGGCAGCGACACCTGTAAGATTAACGACAGCATCGCCCGTAATTGTTACGGAACCAACGGCTCCTGTGGCTTCAACACCATTGACAGAAACCGCACTACTGGCGGCTCCTGCTCCTGCGTAGGTGTCTCCCGAATATGGGAAGAAGCCAAACATTTACCTATTCCTCTTCACACATTTGCTTTTTCAATTAGTATTTCCGTTGCGGATATAGCCTTACCGACCTTATACGTTCCAGATGTAGAAAGACCGCCAGAAGTGTTGGCGTAGTAAACTGTTCCAGCCGTCAAGCCTGATTGCTGATCGTTTGTACCAGTAAATATAGTTATTGTTCCTGTGGCTCCACTTGAGATAGCAGCAGTCGCAATACCCACCCAGTTTGCAATGTTGCTTGAGGAAACAACACTTACTGTTCCAGCCGTATTTAACGCCACTACATTACCAGCAGATATGGCACCAGAAGCCACAAAGTCATACGTGCCGCCGCCGCCGACCCCTGCTGCTGAAATAGATGCAGCAGTTGTAGCATCCACAGAGGCTATGTTTGTTAACCCCTGAGTATCACTAATTACTTGTGTGCCGCCTACTTGTATAGCCATTAGACATTAGCCTCAGTAATAAGTAAATCTGTTGCAGACAAAGCTTTTCCTACCTTATAGGCACCTGCTGTTGTGGACAGCGTTCCATCGGGGGAGACATAATAAACAGAACCTATCGTCAAACCTGTTTGCTGGTCATTTACACCACCTAAAACAGTTATTGAACCTGAAGCTGTGTCAGATATTGCTTGCGTAGACACTCCTATCCAATCAGCATAATTACTAGGGGCTAATGTAGCTGTGACATACGTCATCGTAGTGGAAGAAGTATCTCTTCGCCTATATACAGTATAAAATTGGTTTGCGTTTGAGTCGTATGTAACGGCTGGATACTGGCTTGGATAATAAGTATCCTCTAAACTTGCAGCCGTTCCAATTGAAAACGAAGTACCAGACATAGTTGCTGACACCCCTTGAAGGTAATAAGGAGAAGTACTGGGAACAAAGGAAACAAAAAATTTACCAGCAGAAGAACTGTACTCCGCACCAAGACTGGTGGCACCAGCTATGCTACCTACAGAAGCTGCCGTACCAAAACTAAGAGAAGTACCGCTTATTGTTACAGCATACGCAGATAGAGTTGGATAATTAGTTGAAAACAAACCTATTTTATTATTTATAGTATCGTAAACTGCTTTTTTTGCATAAACAGTACCACTGTAATATGTGGTAATTGACCCTAAACTTATAGATGTACCACTTACCGTTGCTACAAGAGCTTTTCCATAGTTACTGTTGTTGTTGTCACTGTAAAACATAGCAACTTTATCTTCGTCGGGATCATACACACAGGCATTAAATTCTGGTTCATTTGAAGTAAATTGAACAGACGTTCCAAAGCTTATAGATGTACCACTGACAGTGCCTACAATTGCCCTGCCTGTTTCATTGCCAAAATTATACATGGCAGTAAACTGTACAAAGACTTTGCCGCTGCCCATATGAGCAGCAGACATATAACCCCCTGCAAGTTCTCCAGTATCTACCTCTGACCCCCAACTTATAGTTGTACCACTGCTGCTGACGGTTCCGACTCTTGCATATAAATTACTGCTTTGACCCCAAAAGGCTACAATCTTACCACTGCCCACGTAAACAATTTCAATATCATAACTCAACTGCGAAGAAGTGTCGGGTGAGTTGTCGCCCCCCCAAGTAACTGTAGTTCCACTAATACTGCCAACACGGAGTTTAAAATAGTTACTTTCTTTATAGGCCGTTAAGACTCTACTATTTGTATCGTCATATATTAGCCTAGTGCCACTATAAAACGATTGATTAGGTGTGCTGTAAACACTCGCAACTGTCGCAGGTGAGGTGTAACTATCCGACCCTTCTGCAACAGGACTCACTGTCCCATTACTGTTTAAAGCTACAACATCACCAGCAGAAATTGCACCATCAGCAGTAAAATCTACAGTACCACCGCCACCTACACCAGCCGCACTAATAGAAGCTGCTGTAGTTGCATCAACAGAGGCTATGTTTGTTAACCCCTGCGTATTGCTAATTACCTGTGTACCGCCTACCTGTATAGCCATCTTCGTGTTACTCCACTATTAGCCTTTAAGTTCCGCAACCTCTGCCTTGAGTTCATCAATCTGGGTTTGTTGTTCTTTGATTGCCTCAACCAAGTGGCCTATCATGCCAACATAGTTGATAGACTTCATACCTGTTTCTTCATCTGTTTGCACAACATCTGGTAAGATAGGCTCTACTTGCTGGGCGATAAAGCCGTGGCCTCTTGTGCCAGTGTCCTTCCAATCAAAAGATACACCTTCAAGCTGCGTAACATCTGCTAGTGCATTCTGAATGGGCTGGACGTTATCCTTCAGTCGAGCATCTGATGTGCTGTTTAGATCACCCGTAACCAGTACGTGCGGTGAACTGTTTTTTACTTCAAGACGTTCTGAGCCACCAACAACTACACGCCACTGATCTGCTGCGTGAAATTGATTGTACGTATTTGTATCATTATAGGCTGCAACACCATTTAAAACATATAAATACCCATTGCTATCAAATCTTGCTTGGTTTTGATTATTTGGCCTAATAAATACATCGGAACCAGTGCCAGCTTGCACATAGGTATTTGTGTCTGTATCCCCTTGTACAATCATGTAATCGTTAACGCCTGCAGCACTACGTTTTATGCCATGAAATTGAGCATCAGAGGCATACGCATTTCCAACTAATAAGCCATTGGTTGAACCTGCTTTTTTATTAATAGGCCCGTAAGTGCTTTCTGTAGTTAAAACCTCCGAATCACTATAATACAATGCGACATATGCGTTGGCTCCACTAAAATCACATCTTAAAGCATTACGGTTTACACCGTCTGATCCTTCCCCTTGAAAAAAGAAATCGCCGCCAGAATGAGCAAAATTTTTAAAGATCATATTTGTACCATCAAAGTACTGACGATAATCGCTGCCAGTACCCATACGGAACGTCTTGTTGTCATTCATTAAGACATAGCCAGCACCGACCTCAATCTGCTCTGAATTAGCAGTCACAACACGCCATAAATTAGCTCCGTGGAACTGCATGTAAGTGTCAGTGTCACCATCGTGATAAATACGGTCACGTAGGTAGATGTCCTCAACATCGTTGATTACGTTTGCACCCAGTGTCAGTGTACCGTTGAGGGTCATACCCCCAAATGTTGGGCTGGATGTAGTAAGTACAGCTTGGTTAATAGAACCTGCAATGTCTACGCCATCAACTGTGCCTGAAACTGTAATGTCGCCTGTGACATCAAGGGGCTTTAACGCATCAATACTATCTTCATTAAGGGTCAAAATGTTTGTAAGAGTTGTAGCCGAACCACTAGTAACATTACCCAACAGTTCAAAATACATCTTTGCACCGCCAGCAGTTGCAACGTCCGTATTTACCTCAATCCTACCTGAAGCACCATTTTGTTCAGGTACACCAGCTTTGTGGTTAAAAGTAATATTAGCATTACCGTAGCCATCATTATTAGTCAGTGAAACGCCACCACTACCTCTGCCAGCAGTCAGATAACCACTCGTAGAATATTCACCTGTCCCAGACGTTTTAGCTGTAAGGTTATTAAACTGATGGGTGTGACTGTCATTCACAACGACAATCGCATTGTATGTGCCGCTGACATCACCGCCGAATGTGGTGCTTGTGTTTAGGTAGTAACTACCCTGCTGTCCATCTAGTGTGTCAGCATCTAGGCCAGAGCCAGCGCCATCGTTGTTTGATGTCCAATAAGTCCCAGAGTATCCACTTATATCTGTAGCGGTAGTAGCATTGCCACTCAATGTCGCCGTAATCGTACCCGCACTGAAGTTTCCTGACGCATCCCGCGCCACAACTTTAGATGCCGTATTTGCGGATGTCGCATCAACGTTAACCGTAACTGTACCAGACGTACCGCCGCCCGTAACATAATTACCCGCAGTAACACCTGTAATGTCACCCACATTTGTAGTATACCCAGCATCATTATTGAAGCCGCTGATGTTGATGTTGCCCTTGGTCAGCTTTCTTTGAACATTAGAAGTATTAACAACAGCAAAGAAATCTCCGTCTGCATCGGATGTTGATGTTGTCAGTTCGCTTAAATCCACTGCGACAGTGACGGTAGCCGTTTCACTTCCACCACCCGATACATCAATCAAGTTACCCGCAGTAATGTCTGCAACGTAGTTACCCGTGGTGTCTGTCCCAAGAGCTACAGAGTTTGCAGCAATCGTCGTTGCAATACTTACATTACCAGAGCCATCTACACCTGTCGCTGAACCAGTGACATCGCCAGTAAGGCTTACTGTTCTAGAGGTTTCCCAAGCAGTAGCGGTAGTAGCGTTGCCTACAAGATCAGCAGTAACTTGAGCGAACGTGACGTTGTCGGATGTTCCAACCGACTGCCCAATTGCAATATCGTTGGCATTGACTGTAACGCCTGTCCCCGCACCCACGGCAAAGGTAGTGCCTGTAAGTGTAAGACCATCACCTGCAGAGTAAACTGTAGTTTCAGCAACTTCAGAAAACACAATGTCAGTTGTGCCAAAAATAATTTCCCCAGATGTTGTCATAACATCTAGATGACCTGCATTTGTATCGCCTTCCTTAATAAAAAAGGCATCCCCTTCACCAAGAGCGTCTGGGTCGGATGGGCCATAGCTGTCAGCATCTGTGGCACGGGTAAGCACCCAGTTGGTTGATGCAGACCCTATATTTGTAACCGTATAAACGCCATTATGAGCTTGGTTGGTCTGATTTGATACAAGAACACGATCACTTACAACCATAGTCACGCTGTCAAGGACAAGCACAGCCTGAGTGCCTGAGTTAGTAAGCGTAGCACCTACACCTGACGTTCCGTTATCATAAGTGGCAGTCAGGTTACTTGGATGCTCTACACGAACAGGCGCATGATAATGTAGACCAGCCGCTGCAATCGTATCTACATACTGTTTTGTTGCGGCCTGTAAACTAGAAACGGGGTCTTGATTAAGTACTAGATTACCGCTTGCATCGAAGTGCGCTGATTTCCCCGCAGGTTGAGTAATGAAAACATCCGCATCGCCTGCAGTTAAATTTACTGCAGAGCCTGAGTTAGAACTCGCAAGCACCGTTGTACGAGCAAGAGTATTAGGTGTTCCCGTTGCAAAGGTTCCAAGCCCAACTTCCCATGCACCCGTGCTACCTTCAGTTAGGGCATAATAGGTCGTGTCTGCATTAGACAATGCAGTTCCAAAGGTTTGGAACCCCGCAGAGTTACCGTCTAAATCAAGCGCACCAGTGCCTGTTGTAGAGGTGGTTTGTTTTACACGATCCTTAACAACTAATGCCATCGCACCACTCTCCTAAATGTTTACTTACGCAATACGAATAATAGCAGTTGAAGCTCCAGCAGTTGGGAACGAAATCTGGAAATCACCGTTTGTCGCTGTCTTATCCGCCGTAAAGTCTAGTACTGCAACCGCATCGTTTGTCGGAGCAGAACCATCAGAGCGGTAGATCAACGCACCACGCGCAGTAAATGTAGACGCAGTAAAGATTTCATTATCAAAGCTCAGATACGCTGTTGTGCCACTTGTAGTGGGGTTAGTTGAAATCGTTAACGTACCGCCACCCGCTGCGTAATCGTTAGCCCCACCTGAAGTAGACGAACTTACTTCGTTTGTAGCATTGTAGTACTTTACGGTTTCATCCATATCAGTGCTGTCGCCGCCAAAGTTTGTGCCAGTTGCGCTGCTTGTATACAGAGCAATCTTAAAAACGTGAGTTGTGTCCGAACTAAAGTCAAAGTCTCCGTTAAGAAGACCCTGCTTAAAGGTCGTACACATGTAGCTGCTTCCATCAAAAGCCATAGTTAAAGTCTCCTTTACATTTCCATTCGGACTTGACCATCTCTATAGTCATCCCGCTTCAATCTCCCCTCACCAAGAACCATGAGCCTTTCCATAGCCTCAGAGTAGCGCTGCTGATACATCCCCAATACATCAGTTTCGCCTTTCATAAATACATAAGCTTCAAGAAGTGATCCATACAAAAGTGCTTCTTCTGCGTTATCACCAAGCCATGAAGTGCTTGTAGTGACTATTGAAGGCGGATCAAAGTAATAGTGCAATTGAACTTCATATGCAGAATCAGGAGTCGGCCCTAGTAAGAAGTGACCAGATGATGCAGGAGACTGAACATCCCCATCAAACTCTGCATAGTATTTTGGTAGTCCAGTTGTTGTTTTATTTGGGTAAGCTTCCCTAACAAAGTTAACGTCCTTCGGAAGAAGGAAGGAATAGTCACCAGAGCCATCAATAACCGCAATAGAAAACGGTGCCAGGAAGTCAGTGGGTCTTGATAAAAACCTATCGTTTGCAGCCATGTTGGCTGTTACGTTTTTCCGCAACTCTGGAATTAGCACAGTGCGGTGTATCTTCTGTTCTGTTTGCTTAACAAAGGTAGGTATCTGAGAAACAAAGGTAGTCTCTGTGTTCTCAGTATAGTCCTTGATCGCCTGTACTAACTCAGAATAGTTCATTTGAACTTATCCATCTCTCATATAGTTGCCGCCACGAGTTGCTGCGCCCATACCACGGCACTTTCCACCGCCTAAAGCGCCCAATATACCGCCACCTTTCATAGCAACAGGCTTCTTTTTCATCTTGCCACCGTACCCCTTTTTATTGAGCATCTCTTGCTCTTCCTTCTCCGCCTTCGGAGAAACATCTTTAAACTTTAGTCTTTGGCTTCCTTTGCCAAGTCTTTTCTTTGGTGCAGGCATCTTTAGTCTCCTTATGGTGTCTCAGTTACAGGGCCAGCATAAACATTAGCGCCGCCACCAGTCTCTACAGATGTGGCTGATTGGCTTAATGTTACAGTATATGTGTTCGTAGTAGAACTAATAATTGTATATCCAGAATCTCTGTTGAACAGAGAGGCACCAATGCCAGCAAAAGCTTCGGCTCCGTAGAACCTAACCGTGCCTGATCTTCCGTGATTATTCTCAGTCACAACAAGAGTTGTCCCGTTAACGGAGAACGGATTGTAATCTAGAGCTGCTGCTGTAGCAGGTTCCACACGAGGGTCTGGCCTTGGATCGCGCAAAGACTGCGGATCGAATATCTTTACTCTACCTAGAAAGTTCTGTGGCTGGTCTGGGTCAACAACGTCTTTACCCACAAGAAAACCAGTCTTAACGCCATTGTTAAACTCTGGCACAAGGTCTTTTAACTTGTATCTAAACCCTGTCTTGTCACAGAATCCGTAAGCGTATTTTGCTCTTGCGTAACTCATGCACCACCTATCATGAATGTATCATACGGAACAAACTTGATGGATGCTGTCTCCTCATCTTCTCCAGCAGCTAACTGAAACTGAAACTCGTATTCCTGTTTTAAAGCAGAAACTCTGTCAGCAACTTGTGGTTTCTTCATGGCTGTATAATAAGACAGACCCGCAACCAACGCTGGGACAAAGCGCGGCGGCACAGAAGATACAGTTGAACCTATCCCAGATGAAAGACCATCAATCCCTTTTAACCTGTAATACGAAAGTGTGTAAGTCGTCGTTGAGTCAGGCACAGGCCATAGTGTTACTTTGACTTCCGTTGGGAGCCTTTGGACGTAGATTTGGGTCGGCCTGCCTTGCGTGTTTTTGTTTGTTTGCTGGGCGTAGGTCGAGACACTGATCCTTTCGAGCGAGGTGTCGATTTGGTTGGTGCCTGTACCAGTCCTAACTTGATGCTCAATGAGGTCAATTGTGTCCGTAGGTAGCGTATAAGTTGCTGTGCCAGCCGTAATAGATAACGTGCCAGCTTCAATGGTAAAGAGATTAAGGCCACGGTTTTGCCACTCCAGTGTTAAAAGGTTTAAACTTCGACGTGCAGTTTTAAGGTCATAACCAGAACGCATCTCAAGACCCGCCCGTTCGTAGGCTTCCTCAAATATTTCTGGTAGGTCTGGTGTTACTACTGCCATGATCTTGTCCTATGTAACTACACTTCTGTGTCGTTTGGTTTTCTTTGCAATTTTTTTAGGTTGAGCCACATGCTGCTTACCTGCCTTAGTGCCTTGTCGTTTTGCTCGTGTGGTAGCTGCATACTCACTGCTGCTAAGAGACTTAATAGCCGAAGAAGGTAGATACCGCTCACCAGTCGCATTAGAACCTTGAGTAGACGGCTTGCCACTTTTAGTACGCCATTTCTGCTTTGTCCAAGACTTGAGGCTTTTCTGCGACTTCTTCAGTGCCATTAATCTTTATATCCACCCCCTGCTGCCTTGTATTGTTTTGCCAACATTTGGGCCTTACGAGCTGACCACTGCCCTGGTTTGCCACCTTTGCTGCCAGCTTTAATCTTATTAAACAGACGCTTACGCATACTGGGTTTAGTATAATTACCTGCTTCATTGACCTTACTCTTGGTCTTACCGCCTTTACCCATGCGGCATAGTTCAAGGTCTTTCGCATCGTTGCCAGTAGAAACTTTACCACCATGACCCATCTTGTGAGCAGAATCTTTCATAATGCTACCGTCAGGCATACGATGATACCCCGATGGAACCTTGCCGCCAGCAGCCATACCTCTGTATCCGTTGGCGTAAGCTGCGCGTTGCTGACGCTCCGCACCTGCACGGGTAGGGTAAACCTTACCTGAGCTTCCAAACTTGTAACCACCTTTTACTTTTTTGACTGGCATTCTGTTTCCCGTTAGCTGACTACCCATCTGTGCGCGAGAGATAGTCATGAACCTTTCTTCCATTTAGTTGAACTAGACTTTGTCTTGCTTGGCGACCACTTAACTTTATCGGCCCAGTAAGCTGCAGACATCTTGCCCTTGCTGATGTTCTTTGCGTGACGAGACTTAAAGGCTTTGCGCTGCCCTACAGTCTGGTTTGTCTTCACACCCTGCTGGCCAAAACGGATAGTCTTAACCTTATCACCTTGTTTAGCCACAACAATGTGTGACTTAGTTGGGTGATTCGGTGTGCGCTTGGGTTTGTTGTATCCACTAACCCCTGCACGTTTTAAGCGACTATCTTTCTTTTTTTCAGCCATGACTTACTCATAAAATACTGTTGCCGTTACGTTTGCTGGAAGTGAAACATAGATGCCATTCTTCGCAAGAATGCCGTCACCAGGGATGATTATATCTGTCATACCCTGAGACTTTTCATCTACCTCAAGAAGAACTGTGCCAGAAGCTGCGGAAGCGTTATCATAAAAGATGACATCTCCTGTTGCACCTGAAGCTGTGTTTACAACCACGCCACGCAACCTAGACCTTCTTGTCACCAAAGCCGCAGATGTGTGGCTATGTACAGATAATACGTCATTTCCAGCCATAACTTACCTCAGTTATAGAACACCGTCATAGCGGTGATGTTTGTAAACGCAGAAACATAGATGTCACTGACACGAATGCCATCAGACGGAATGTTTACTGAGTGAGAATCAGACGCAATAAAGTCTAAATCAAGAACTGTAGAGCCACCGTTACCATCAGTAATGGTTAGGCGGGGCGTTCCTGAAGCGGTAAGCACCTGAATCTGACGAATACGTGCAGGGCCAACACCCGCTGACCCCGTACCCGTTAAGCGTTTGGATTGTACATCAGAGCGCATCTATCAGTCTTTCTTTTTCTTAGGACGACCACGCTTCTTTTTAACAGGCTTTTCTTCCCACGCCTCATTTACATCAGGTGTAGAAGGATCATCTGCTTTCAGCGTACCGTCTGAGTTACGTGCGCGAACCTTTGTAGTCTTTAGTGGATTCCCATCTGGGTCAAGACCACGAGCCGCTAACTCTTCAACACTAGGTGGTTTCCATTTACTCATTGGTCACCCCCTTACGCTGCTGCGATTGTGCCGCCTGTGTCAGAACGCTTCCAGTTTGTTCCGTCAGAGAAAGCTATAATAGCAGAACCAGCCGCACCGTTAGAAACATAGATGATTGTTCCTGCACCCGCATCAGAAGCAGATGGTGCGCTCGCAACTGTGTAGGTTGGAACTTTAATGTCACCAATGAAACCATCAGTAGATGTCACTGGGCCTGAGAATGTAGTTGAAGCCATATTAATACCCTTTGCACAAGGTTTCGCCTAGCAGTCTGTGCAACGTCAGGTGGGGCGGAATCCTGTCTGCAAGGCTAATGTTGCCCCAAACGCAGAATAGCATACTCCAGAAAAAAAGAAAGGGCTGCGTTAACAGCCCCTTCCAAAAGTTCTATTGAACTAATTATGCACCTGGTGATCCGTAGATACCTAGTGGGTCAGATACGCCGAATGAGTAACGCTCACGCGCTTTGTAGCGCACGTTACCTGTATCGAAGTCACCATCCATAGATGTCTGCATTGAAGTACGCACAAAGTGCTTCATGCCATTTGGAACATCTGTAGTGATGAAGAAGGCATCTGTGTCAGTTAGGTAGTGATTGACACGATATCCTTCTGGGATCGAACCATTCGAACGCAATGCGTTGATGTCGTTATCCGCTGTACCTGTGCGTAGCTCTGTTTGTAGCAAACGAGTTGCAACGAACATAAGCGCAGGTGGAACAATCAACTTGCGTGGACGAGCTGCAATCAATAGGCCGCGCTCATCAGTGTACGCTGCAATATCAATAACCGCTTGCTCAAGCGAAGTTTCGTTCAGGTCTGCGTTTACTGCAGGCTTGTTTGAGTTTGTTCCGCCTTCCACTGTTGGGTGGTTAGTCGCAAACAAGAATGATCCGTCACCTGAAGTGAACGTATCAAAGCCTGTGTTCAACAAAGAAGCCGCTTTAACCTGCTTGGTGTACGCCATGGCACGAGCCAAGGCTTTTGTATAACGAGCAGATAGTGAATCGTACAGGTTGTCTTCCATCGCCTCTTCGGTGACAGAAAAGCCCATTGCAACCGTTTCGTGGTTGTAGCGAGCTGTGAACGATTCTTGTGCATTATCATAAGAAATTGCTGTGCCTTCTGCTTTCACAGGGGCTGCTGCAAAACCTGATAATTTGACTTCTTCCTCAAAGCTACGCTCTGAGTTTTCAGTTTCGTAAATCTCTGCATGTTCGTTTTCGTACTTGTCGTACTCAAGTCCAAACAATGCATTAAGACCAGGTAATAGCTCTTTAAGGAGCTGGGCGCGTGAAATAGCCATAGTCTAATCTCCTTATAAGCCAACGTTATTTGTCATCTGGTGTGCGCCAGGATTGAACTTAACAAGTACATCTGGATACGCATCACTTGCAGGTGACACATGAGCAACAACACGGAAGGCTGCTGCTGTAGTTACCACTGTCGCATCCAATGCAGAAGTAGAGTTACCATAGGTGGTATCACCTGTTGAGGTAGACTGCGCTGACGCAAAGAATGTGTTAGTGCCAATTACGGTTTGCGCTCCTGCACCATCAAGCTGCGCTTGGAATAGTACGTTTGGATCGTCAACCACATAAGCTTTAATCGCACCACCATTGGCTGTGCCTGATGGATAGTACTGAGCCTGAACTGTTTGGCCTGAAGAGTTTACATATTCACAACCTACGAAGACGCCAATGCCGCCAACGCCTGTTGTGCCTGAAATGCTGTTCGAGGTCAGGTCTGCACCTGTACCAGTTGCCAGCGCGATATACCCATCGGCCCCGATGATTACAACTTGCCCGTAGAATAGGTTTGTCGCTTCACCTGCAGGATCGATGAGATACTGGGACGTTGCCCCAGCGTATGGCTTTCCATCCGCACTGCGGACTGGACGAAGGCCATAAGGAGCTGCTGTAGTAGCCATAGCTCTGTTTCCTCATAATCTGAGTTTCAACCAAGCAAGCTCCCCCTAAAGGTTACTTGCCAAACGATGATCGTGTGCTTCGCTCTGGATTCAGAACGGGCATACGTGGGTCTGAGTTGCGCAAGTAGGAGTTATCAACAGCGGTCATCTGGCTTGATGCCTGATTTAGCTGCGCTTCACGTCTAGCCTGCACATTTTCGGTTGAGTTCTGACATAGCAATAACCCACCGACCTCAATATTGTCTGTAAATCGAGAATCGATATCAGACACAACTTGAAGGTTTGGATGATCTTCTTTCGGACAGGGTGTCCAGCCCTCACGAAATCTGGAAGAAACATTCGTATTGTCACTCTGACCAAGTGTTGATGTGCGAATCCAACGGTATTCAATACCATCTCTGGGTTCGGGGACAGGTAACATAGAAGGTCTCTGCCATGACACCTTGCGTTGAGACTCTTCACGGGTCTCAGAATTGCGCGAGTTTCTGTTCGTCATCAGTTCATGTCCTTCATTAATTGCGCCGCATATTGTTCATTTGTCAGACCAAGCCGCTTGGCGAGAGCGGCCTGCGTTGAGGTCAGCTTAACTCTGCGTGGTTTTTTGCCGCTTCGAGCGGCAGGGGCAACCACGTTGCCAGCTTGACGTTGGGGTGCTGACACCTCAAGAGAACCATCGTCAAACTTTTCTGGGAACACGCGGCGAACCGCTGTGTCTATTTCATTGTAGTACCGTTCTGTATCTGGAGCAATACCCTCTGTTACAAGGCGCTGATGAAGGCCATATGCATAGCCAGTCATTTCTGCGTCTTTTTCAAACCAATCGTTTCTCTTTGCCCACTCCAAAGCGCGGTCACTTGGACGAGGCGGTGTTGGAGTCTGCTGTTGGTACTGAGGCTGTTGAACCTGCCGCTGCCTTGGTTGAGGCTTGTAGTTCTCATACCGTGACTTCTCAGTCTGCAGCATTGTTAGTTTTTCCTGTGCCTCAATCAAAGCATCAGGATCACCTGTTTCGTAGGCAGCTTTATACGCAGCCCTTGCCTTATCAAGCTCTGCAGCTACACGGCCTTTAGCTTGATTCACAAGAACGCCTTCGCCTTCTTCTAAGGTCTTACGGAGTTTTTCGTTTTCTTGCTGTATTTGCTGTGCGTAACGAAGAGCTTCTTCACGCAGGTTTTCTGCTTCAATGCGTTGACGTTCTTTCTCTTCGCGCTCCCAAGTCATCTTCTTGATTCGCTTCTGAACGCTTTCACTATAAGATTTTATCTCATCGTCATCTTCAGAAAGAGAATCGTCTACTTTGGCATCTTTTGCCTGACGAGGTCTGTTTTGATGCTCTGGCGGTAGATCGTCTACGATCTCAATCTCAAAGCCATCATCGCCATCTTCAGTGGCTATCGGACTTCCTGTAGCCTTTTCAATAGCTTCTGCGACTGTTTCATCTTCAAAGTCTTGTTCTTCAGCTAAGTTATTCATGCCCGTGTGTACCCCCTTGGATCATCGACCACTGCTTCCACAGTGTCGTCGTTAATAAGTCTGAACTCTTTTCCATGAATCTTGAATCGAGTACCTGAATAAGAACGGAAGATTACAAAATCCCCTTCTTCACAGAACGATCCATTTGGAAATTTGTCTTTATCTGCGTAAGCATCTGGGCCTAGCTTCATAACAAAACCAATGATTGATGCCGTTTCTTCTGCGGACTTGAGTCCGTCTGGCATAAAAACCCCACCTTCGGTTTTATCGCTGACTTCGGGTACACCAATAAGGATTTTATATCCTTGCGGTCTTGGTAGTTTAGAGGCTACCTTTTCCTCTGTTGTTGTATTACCTGTATACATTTCTGTCCTTGCAGTGATTAAAGGCTCACAGATACCTTGCGTGGACTATCCACGAAGTACTCCCAAATCTAAGATAACGAAAAAAGTTCTACGTTTCAATATATCTCTTTTCGATTTCTGCTAAATCCTGCCGAATGAACTGTAATCCTTCGTTTCTTCCCACCAAACGATTGTACATTGCCATGTCTTCGGCCTGACCTGATGCGAGGTAAACCTTTATGTCTTCCTCGTATTCATCAATCCTCTTAGAGAGGAGTTTGAATATATCATCCATCTCCCTTTGTTAGCTCCTTTGCTATTTCTAAACCTAATTTTGCGCCTTCCTTCTGATCAGCTCTTTGGTTTTTATCTAGATCAGTTGCGAGTTTAACACCAAGACGCGCCCCTTCGCGCTGGTTCTCTGCGGATATGCGCTCTGCTTGAATTTGTGCATTTGAACTTTTTGCCATTGCATCAATCTGAAGCTTCTGCGTATCCATCTGGATTTTATGCTCAAGCTCTTTTGCTTTGAGTTGCAACTCTTGCTGCTGCATTTGAACAACAGGGTCTTGCTGCTGTTGTTGTATTTGCTGCTGTTGCGCTTCCATCTGGTCTTTCTGAAGTAACTTCTCTGCCGCATCTTTTGCCAAGCGAGAGATTTCTATTTCGATATCTTCTGGTAGTGGTTGATCCTCGTTTGGCATTTCCACACCAAGCATCTTCTCAATCTCACGACGATATTGGAATGCAACGTGTTCTGTGATGTGCGCTGACATCGATTGACTGATAGCCTGTGCAAACGGAGATTGACCAATCATCTGTTGCATCTTCGGGTCTTGCATTGCAGCCATGTGAACTGCGATGTGTGCATCGTGATCTTGATACTTAAACGCCTTTACTGGCTCTTGCTTCAAGATCATCATGTTCTCAGTTACAGGATCAGCAGGTTTAATATCATCTGGTAGTTTGATGATATCGTCTGCGTCTTGGATACCAAGAACCTCTAACATTTGGCGATGCAACTTCCCCATGTCATAGAGTTGAGGAGCTTGCTGAGAAAGCTGCAACGCCGCCTGATACTGCATGATGCGCTGGGACATGGTTGCAGCATTAGGATCAGAAACAGGAATTACATCCACACGAGCATCAAAGTCACGCTGACGATCAAAGTCACCATCCATCTCGTATGCGTATTCTGCTGGCATGTAATCACGAATGATACGTGCAAGAAGGCGAAGTTCGTTTTTCATGGATGCATGCATACGTGCCTGCACACCACTCATCACCTTCATAGATCGCTCCATCAAAGCAAGCGTTGTACCCACGGGTGCCTGTGAGTTCATATCACCTACTTGAATATCGGCTACTGATCCAATGCGTCTGCCTTCTTCGACGATATTTCCAAGCAAAGAGTAGAGTACCGACGAAGGCTCTTTGTAAGGGATGAATGTAATCGAATCCCGTATTGCGCCACCTGGAACATCCACGTCCCTGAACTCACCAGGCATAAGCGGACTGTCATCCCCTTTAATGCGGAGGCCGCGAGCTTTAAGACCAGCAGGTAAATTCGATAGCGTACCAGCGTCAATGAGCTGACGGAGAATCGAGGTAGCCGACTTCGCAAGCCCGCCAATAAGGTGGATAAGTCCCGTTCCATAGAAGCCAAGTCCTGGGAGATATTTGTAATGAACGAAGTGGAGTCTTTTCTTTTTCTTTCTGTCATCTTCATACCAGTTGCGTCTGATTGATAAAATCTCACGAGATGTTTTATCAATTGTTATAACATATGGACGAGCTATCCCATCTGGATCGTCAAACTCTTCTGGCATGTTCATAGTGACATGCATCTCAAGAATTGTGTGCCGATCATCATCTTCGATGACAGCACTCTCACCATCAAGCTCGTCGTATTTTTCTTGAATATCTGAGAAGTCTGGCTCTGGGTCTGGCAAGTCTATATCACGGTAGAAACCAGCAACCTGTAGCTCCAGTATCTCGTTAGAGGTCTTCTTCATTACGTGCGTGTACCGTGGACAGGACGCGAGGTCTGACGCGCCGTAAGACGCAACGAAGTCTTCTGCTGGGACAAACATAGCCACAGGACGATCCTCTAGTGGATCATAGTAAACCTTCTTAAAGGCTGAACCTGCGAGAGGCAGCTTGAACAACATCTGCTCTGTCTCATCACGGTATTCTGTCATTTCTTCAGTCAGAAGATAGTTCATCTCTGTCTGGATTCTATCTGCCTGATCTGTCTTCTCAGGAGTTAGTTTGCCCATAATCTTGGTGCGTACAGGGCCAGATGCAGGGAATAGCTCCCCCATTGCCTGCGCTTGAAATCGAACAACGGCTTCCGTTAGCACTGGATGGAATACACCAGACGCACCCTGCCAAGGTTGACTGCGGTCTTCGATCTTCATCCCTAGTAGATCAAGCCCCTTAACATACGCTCTAGCCCAATCACGACGAGACTCACGATCAGAATCAAAATCTTCAACGAGTTCTGATGCCATAGACTGCAAAATGTTTTCATCAATGAAGTCAGCAAGGTTAGCATCATGGTCTGGCCCAGTTATCTCTTCAGTAAAACTTCCTTCGAAATCTATGAGTACACCACCATCATCAGTCTCAATGGAAACCGCATCTGGATTTACAATCTCAACTTCAATTTCACTAGCGTCCGTTTCTTCGATCTCAAGATCAGAAGGTTCCATCTGCTTTTCGATAGCCATACCTATCTCCGTTTCACATACGCAGCGTTGCTGCTTCTAGTAATATTCAACTGGTCTTCGATATTTTGGCTCATCATCCCAGTCATCCATTTCGGCTCTCACCCAGCCGCCTTGCCTAAACCTTAGCAGAGCTTGTGTGGTCGAGTCCACTAAATCGTCATGATCGCCAGAAGGAAATGATGCACACTCCTCAATCACTTCTTCGGCCCATCTTGTTGGAGGATACCATATTGAGCCGCTGGCGAACAGGTCTGTTACTGCGTTTACCCTTGCAATCTTATCCTGACCACGCGATGGAGTAAACTCTGTTACTGGAATCCCCATAGACCGAAGTTCAAAGATCAGGGGCGCACCAGAAGCTTTTTTCTCTACGATCATCTGGTCTGGCTCAAACTCCATGTACTTATCGTATGCCGCACGTTTCAATTCAGGAAACTCTAATTTTTCTTTGTAGGCATCAAGCATGATGATGTTTGGCTGTCCTTCGTGATAGAATACACCCCATGTAGTACAGGCACTGTAGTCAGACCTCTGTGTTTTTAGGAATGCCGTATCCCAAGATTGGATGATTGCTTCGCACTCAGGAGGTTTGTCTTTAGGCCACTCCTGCCACCACTCACGTTTTATCAACGCACCCTCTTCGGATGTAGGGTTTTGCTGGTACTGAGCTGACCACTTGGATACTGGCAGTTCAGCCTTCAGGGCTTCTAGTTCTTTCTGAGACCAAAACTCAGGCCACAATGGATTCCCAGACGGCAGGATCGCAGGGAACTCAATCACTTCCCAGTCATCAACTCCTTCTCTGCCAGTCATAGAGCTTACAATCTGCCCAGTTAGGTCACGCTTAGACCACCTGGTCATTACAACAATAATAGCACCACCAGGCTGCAAACGCTGACGAGGGCCAGATGTATACCATTCATACACCCTGTCATAGACTTCTGGATTAAACTGACCTTGCTGTGCGTCCTGTTCTGAGTGTGGGTCATCAATAATCAGAAGATCAGCACCCTTACCAGTTACAGCACCACCAACACCAATCGCAAAGTAATCACCTCGTCTATTGGTGTTCCAGCGACCAGCAGCTTTCGAATCAGAAGACAGGGTAATGCCAGGAAAAACTTTGGCAAAGTCTTCAGATTGGATCAGGTTTCTTACCTTACGACCAAAGCCCACTGCTAGTTCTGCAGTGTGTGCCGTCTGAATAACTTTCTTTTCAGGATACTTTCCCAAGAACCATGCAGGCAGCATAAACGATGCAAACTCAGACTTGGTGTGTCGGGGTGGCATGTTGATGATTAACCGCTTCAACTCTCCTCGTGCCACACGTTCGAAAGCATTCGCCATGTCTTTGTGGTGCCTGCCAGAAATAAAACTAGGCCACATGAGTCTGGTAAAGCTTAGGAAGTCATCCTTGGCGTTCTTCTTGTTCTCAGCATCTTCAAGCTCAGACAATAGGTCTAACAGCTCTGCCTGTTGATCCACAGGGAGCTGGGATATCTTATCCTTCATAGCAGCAAGTTTCTGCATGCTTTCTCCTCTAGTAGCGGCAGACAGACAAGTTTGGTGGGGAATGCCTGCCTGCCTGAGATAGATCAGGGAGAGTCTCTATCCCATGCCGATAATATCAGTCTTACGCGCGCGCGTATATATAATATATATATAATAATACATATCGGTAGACTACCGATATAGATATATCGACTACCGTAACGTCTACCGATATAGGAACGGATTAAGATAATGATTTAAATCCGATTCAAAACTGGAATAAAGTTCTATTGAACTAATTCATTTACCTGTGGTACCTTGGCACTGAGAGGACGGCACATGGAAATGTATATCGATATTGCTATGGGACTTGTCATTACCGTTGGTGGGTGGTGGTGTAAGAGTCAGCATGACGAGTTAAAGCGTGTTACCGTCCTTTTGAATCGTACTCGTGAGGAAATTGCCAAAGAGTATGTATCCGTAACCCGCCAGCAATCTGATATGGATCGCGTTATTGATCGACTAGATCGACTAGAAGGAAAGCTGGATAGACTCATGGAAAGATAGGATGGCTATCTTAGAATCTATTGCTGCTGCTAACGCTGCATATTCCGTGATTCGCACGGCACTGTCCAACGGAACGGAAACCGCTGGGCTAATTGGAGCTGTGGGTAAGTTCCTTGGTGCCGAAGAAGACGTAAAAGATGCCATCAACAAGAAGAAGAACAGTCCATTCACTGCAATAGCAGGTGGAGAACAAGGGGACTGGGAAGAGTTTCAGGCACTTGAAGACCTACGTGCCAAAAGACAGGAGCTTGAATCCTACTGCAGACTCTACGCACCCCCTGGCACTTGGGATAGGTGGCAGCAATGGCAAGCTGAAGCACGTAAACAACGGCAGGCAGCTAAGAAAGCAGCAGAAAAAGCTAGAGAAGAGCGCATGGAAGCTCTAGCTACCGCAGCAGGTATAGGAATGGCAGCAATTATTAGCGGTTTGTGCGTATATTACCTTGGTGTCTATCTAGAACGATGGTGACGTGGTCTACAGGAACGAACAAGGTAAGTGGGTCGGCACCCTTACTGACGGCACTATAGCCATAATCTGTAGTAACAGACGTATTGTAGTCCAATATCTAAAACAGCTCGCTAAGTAAGTACGCTAGTGGCCTACGTCTGCAGACGATATAGCGAGCCTATCCCAGACTATAGAACACATTTGCTTTTTTGAATGTATATATAGGGGGGGGTATAGGATTCCTAGCGGTATGATATTGTTTGTGTGGAACATCATGTATACGTGCATGCGCGGACGTGCGTCTATACGGGGGGGTGGGGGTAGGTGGGGGTCGCGTTCCGTTTGGATTGGATGCGACTGGCCCCAGACCGATACACATGGTGCAGAAGTGCAATTGAACTTATCCAAGCAGCCTGTCGAGCTTGGCTTGCAGCTCTCTCTTGATTGCATCAGCGTCCCGCTCAGTCTTGTCCTCTGTTTCCACCTTGTCAGTGAACAGCGCAACACTCTTGCCAAGTAGCTCCAACGCCCTGACCCGCGCACCGTCTGAATTGTCAGGGTTCGTTGCCTCATCTGTTAGCTGTTTCAAAACGAAATCACTTCGAGAGAGGCTCTGCATGCGCCGCTGCTGTTCTCTTTCATGATGTAGCTGATCTAATCTTGCTGCGATCTTGGGGTTATTAACCAGTTCATGTGCCTGTCGATGTATCGTTGCTGCCTTCATGTTTTCTGCATCATACGCTTCCCGATATGAATCACTAAACGACATTCCCGAAAAGACTGCCATGCAGAACCCTTCTTGCTTCTCTGTGAGACCATTGGGAAGGACTGGATTGGCACCTCTCTTAGTGCCTGTGATCTTCTTACCTGTACTGCTCACTATCTTGAGCTTTGGCTTACTCTTACCTGTATTCTTGTTACCTGACATCCTGACCTCGACGCTGCGCTTGGCTTTCGTGGTTTTTCACATTCCATTTCTGGAATTTAACATAATACTGAGCCTCTGTAGCTTGCACCATTGGCCCCTGCGAATCACCCCTGATTTGGCACCTGATCTGAGGCCAAGCGATCCCCCAGAAAAGTGCAATTGAACTAATCCGCAGTGTACACCCAAAACTTTTTCTTGTCACGATATCCCTTGTTTTATTGGGTTTCCTCTATCCTGTATGTTGATTAGTGTTGTTTTATGTTGATCAGTGCTTGACTATGTTGGGTACAGCCCTTAGATAAGATGCAGAAGCAGGGGGGCAACGAGGCTCTGAGCCTCACAACCCCTGCTCAAATCGGACTGGCGATTATTCCAGACTGGAGAGACCCTCCAAGGCGATACGCCCCAAGGTAGCATCCCCCGTGATCGACTTGCAGCCCACACTGCACTCTGGACAGAGACCTGACACGCTCCATACGAGGATTAACCCTGAAACGTGTGGACAATTTCAGAGCTTAACATAAACGCTGCGAGTGCCGCCACTGAGGAACGGGTCAGTGAGGTGGTTGAATGTAGAGAACATCAGCTTGCAGTAGTAGTGACGCTTTGATCCCCACAGAAAATTGAATTTAACCCAAGCCCCACAGAAATGTCGGGGCTTTATTAAGTTCAGTTAATGGAGTTTGAACATGTCTAAATTGATCATCAAGGATGCGGATGCAGCCGTTACGGCAATGGACGCTTTCGCATCGTTCTGCCTTTCAATTTCAGAAGGCAATTACGCTGCTGTGGCAATGGACGCAGCGGCACTCATCGTATCCATCAAAAACGCAATCGCATAAGGAGATCAGTTATGTGCCATTATAAAAACGCAGTCGCCGCCTATCGCATGGCTCGCCGCTTCATTGGGATCAACGCCTATGAGGCCGAAAGCTATCGCCTGATGATGTTATCTTGCGTTCGTAAGTACATCGCCGCAACTGAGTGCCTCACTGAGGCAGACTTTGATGCAATCAGAAAAGAAGTGATCTGGGAAGCGTTCGAAGACCTACGCAAAGGCCCAATCGCAGCATAAGGAGATCACATGACCCATTTCGACAACGCCGTTGCTTCTTACCGCATGCATATCCGCTGCAAAGCGGATCGCAGCCACTACGAGGCAGAGAACTACTACCAGTTGGCGCGTCATTTCGCCAACGTCTACGCTAAGGAAACTGGCGTTAGCCGCTACGCTGTAATGATGGCTGTGATCGATCAGCACGTAGCCAACCCCATCTATTCGTGAAACTAAGTTTGCCGCCCCAAGGGGCGGTGATGTTAGTTACATGGAGAAAGACAATGTACACATTGACATTCAACTTCCGAGACTATGGGTCAAACGCGATTTACTGTGACACAACCGTCACTGGTAAGACGCGCGAGGCTGCATACGATGCGGCCTACGATCTGACCTCTGACGAAGGTCATGATGAGATGGTAGTGATCGAACTGATCGCACCGTCTGGCGAAACACTAATCGAAAG
>Ga0222718_10001133_pt1 | contig 26616 bp, 52 predicted proteins | sample C33_27DmetaG_FD_165045 | JGI IMG/M metagenome (GOLD analysis project Ga0222718, IMG submission 165045) | Estuarine water microbial communities from San Francisco Bay, California, United States - C33_27D | ecosystem: Environmental > Aquatic > Marine > Unclassified | place: USA: California...
TGAGTACCATTATTTCCAAGAGCTATACTTACCATAACCAATATTTTACTAGATGTAGATGATGGAGTAATGCTGACTGATAGTCCAGTCACATCCACAAATACTTGTGAACTTGTGCTGAATGTATCTGTTTTTGTATCTTGCACGACTTGTAATATTTTACCTACACCTGTTAAAGATGAGCCATCACCACTAAATACTTTTCCAGAAGCTGCTGTAATACCACTGCTATCTACTGTAGCAATATCTGTACCGCCACTCTGTAGTTTTATTTCACCAGATGTATCAGAAGTAAACTTTAAACCATCTGAGGTATCTGCGTTAATTATAGTTGCCATAAATTTTCCTTATAATATAACCCATCTTTGACCAGATGGAACTGTTACTGTTACGCCTGTATTTAAAGTGATAGTGCCAACAGACATTGCGTTTTTACCTGTAGGTAATGTGTAGCTTGTTGTGACTGTGCCGTCATTAAGATGGAATACTTCGTCAGTTGCTGCACCTGTTGCTCCACCACCTACTTGATTCCAATAAGAACCATTGTATCCTTCAAATCTTGATAATGAACTATTATATCTTAACATACCTTGAACAGGGACACCATTTCGCTGTGCTGTTGTACCAACTGGGAGTGTAACTGCATCTGTTGATGTAAAGATACCTGTTCCTGTTACTGCTAGATTACCACCTAATGTGCTTGTGCCTGTTACAGATAGATTGCCACCAACAGTTAAATTATCACCATCTGCACCTGTTTGGAAATCTTTTAATTGTGCCATTAACTCACGAATAGCATTATTGACATTACTCGGAGCCATGCCCTCTGCAATATTAATACTACCTATATCGGTATTATTAGCTGCGGTTGTATCAAATTCTGATATTTTATTTTTTGCCATATTTTTTTCCTAAATAACTACCCATCGTTGACCTGTTGGTACAGTAATAGTAACACCTGATGCAACTACAACAGGACTTGCTGATATAGCGTTATGTCCTGATGCAATCGTATAGCTAGATGAGATTGTGCCATTGTGCATAATCATTCCATCAGTAGCTACCAAATGAGGTGCTTCACCACCATTTTGTGAATTTTGTATAACTGCTTTTTCAGCAGGATATGTACAAAATACATCACTTGTTCCAGACAATGTAATAGCACTACCAGCATTTGATGATTCTAATATGGTATCACGAGATAATGTAGTACCACTTGCTGTGTATGTACCTAAACCTACTTCCCAATTATTTCCACTTACGAGTGTATAGTAAGTTGTATTACCATCACCGATTACTGAAAAAGATTGAAACCCTGTAGAAGCACCAGCAAGAGTTACTGTACCTGTTCCAGTCGTAGAAGTAGTTTCCTTGACCCTATCTTTAACGACTAATGCCATTGTTTATCCTTATGCTAATGTAACTGTGAGATTACCTGTTTCAATCTTGAATATATCACCAGAGTCGATTGTTTTAGATGTATCTAAAGGTGTATGAAATAACAAATTACCTGCTGTAGAAGCATCATGTAGACCTATGTGCGTAACAGTTCCCCATGAAGCAGTGGATGTAGGGAATGTGATGTCGGCACTGTTTTGAGTAACACCATTAGATGGTGCATCAAAAGTTGCTGATGTTCTTGCGTATGAACCACCTGATACTTCTGTACCTGAATCTGCATCTGTTGGGTCTGTTGTGTAAAGTGATACATACACTGTTGCTGGTGATGTATATGTTGTGTTTCTTAAAGTAGCATTAATTAATGCGTTCTCTAAAAAATTACTAAATTCTGCCATAATAGTTCCTTATGAAGTTGTTACGTTTAATGTTGCACTAGAGAATGTTGCACCCTTATCATTTTCTCTAATATTTGCGATTGCTCTATCATATAAGCTAGACCATACTGCTAATCTTTCATCATTCATCAGATATGGTTCTGATTCTGCTAGAGTTGCATAGAGTAAAGCATCAGGGAAATATGCTAAATACACATTACTTGCTTGTGATGCACTAATAAAGTCAGGTTTAGCATAATAGAGTATTTGTACTGTTTGCGTTCCATCAGGAACTGGTGCAAATTGAAATTCAGCACCTAACATCGTAAAGTGTGTGGGTACACCTGATTCACTGGTTTTGCCGTTTCTAAAAAATTTATCTGGTGTTTGAAATTCTAATGTGTATACAGGATTTCCTTCAATGTGTATTTCTCTTAACTCTAAAAAGTCAGCAGGAAATGCGATATTCTTATCTCCTCCAACTGTATCAGCAGTAGCTACCTTTAACATCTCTTGCACTCTTAAATCTCTTGAGAGACGTTCTTGTGCTAGCTCTACGAAATCAGGGATAACAGATGTTAAGTCTGAACGAGCAAGATAATTCTCTACTGTCGAGACAAAGCTCGTATAGTTAGTAAATGCCATTTAGGAATCCTTATTTGTGTTTTACGAATACAATGTAACCATTATCCATAGCAACTTGTCTTACAATTTCAAATCGTTCTTTGATTTTAGGTTGCCACCATGTATAAGGTTGTTGTATCAGATGAGCATTTCTGCCATCTGGAAGTGTTTTTACTGCTGCTCCGGTATGAATCGTAAATAATCCATACCTAATTACGACTCGTTGTAAGTCGTCTAATACATTATCTAGTAACTCTGGTTCTATGTGTTCCAGAACGTCTATACAAGTTACAAATTCGCATGGTTCAGGTGATTCATCATAATCAGGATTACTTGGTTCGTATGCTGAATAATTTACTTCGGTTTTAATGCTATCTCTAAGTCGAAGTTTACCTGCGCCGTAGTCTAATAAATCTTTAATTTTAAACTGCGTTAATATGTCATCAACGATTGGTGCAAAATATGTCGATGCGATACCATAATTTGGGTTTTCATGCAGTTTTGACTGCATTTTACGATATTCTTCAGATATTAATTGACTCAATCACTTTTCTCCATGATTTATCATCTTGGTATTTTAAAGTCATATGTCTATACCATGGCATACTTGGTTGAGCATAACGCCATTGATGGTATTTAGGAACTAAACAAGTAGTTTTAACACCTAACGCCGCCGAACAATGTAATGCTGTTGTATTTACACCAATAACCATATCAAGTTCAGATATTAACGCTGCCGTATCGTCATAATCATCAGATTGAGTAGCGAAAGGGAAATATTTAACGCCATCAATATGTTTATCTTTATAGTCTAATGATACTAACGTAATATCATCTCTATCTAATAGAGGTTTTAAATCTTCTGCTGTTAATTCTCTACCTTTTTCATTTGTTCTTTTATTACCGCCATGTGTAGCAATACCGATAACTTTACCTTTCCAACTATCAAACAACGCTCTCCACATGATTGCACGCTCTGGGTCGGCATATAAATAAGGTTTTTTAGGAAAGTTTTTATTATCATGCCTAAAGAACTCAGGAAGTCCACCTATTGCGCATCTATGGTCTAATTCAAACTTATCTAACCATTCAATGTTTTCTGACTGTCTTGTTCCGTGAACAAAAGCATCAGGAAAACTTCTTTGAAATAATCCTTTTAATTTTGGGTCACAATCAATATGAACAGTGTTACTAATAGCGATAACATCATTAATGCAGTCAGCATAGAATATCTCATCACCTAATCCTTGCTCACCATATATCACAATGTTTTTATTTTTTTGACCTTCCCATCGGGATTCGTCTTTATAATGCCATTCTTTTCGGAATTTACTATTAAGTGATTCACCCCAATGTTTCCAGCCATCTTTCCACTTGCCTTGTGCTAAATAAGCATGAGCTAAATTCATTTGAGCATTTTTATCGTTTGGGTCTGCTTCTAATGCTAACTTACAAACTTCTTCTGCGTTTTTCCATTCAGATGTTTGTATAAAACTTGCTGCTGCGTTGCTATATGCTAATGCGTAATTGTTATCTAATTCAGCTGATTTTAAAAAATATGTAATAGCATCTTCAAAATTATCCATCTCATGACACGCTCTGCCGAGTGAAGTCCATAATGCTTTATTGCTTGGACTTTCTTGTAATGCTCGTCTGAAATATTGATAAGCTAATGCTGGTTGGTCACCCATCAAATGAATGTAGCCCATAAAATTTAATGTAGCATCATCATTTGGGTAATGTTCTAATACAGCGTTAATTAACGGCAACGCTGCGCCGTAATCTTCTTTATTGATTAAATCGTGTATTGCTAATTGAACTTGTTTAAGTTCGTTTTTATCCATGATTCTTCGTGGTTGTTTTAAGCCACGGGTAATTAGTATTAATTTCTTTTAATAATTCTTTTGTTTGGTCTTTATTGTAGATGTCTATACCTTTTTGTTTCAGTTGCATCTCAATAATTGGAGGGATACTTGCATAATGTACCCAAGATTCTTTTACACCTTTTGCCCATTGTTCAGGATTATTTCTAACTTGTTTTAACTTTTCTACTAATGCTGTTGCATCTTGCACACTATGAATCATATGCACATCTTTAGATGGGTCATAGTCATAATACTGTGTTATGCCTGTTACTGGGTCTTTATCAAAAAATATTGCCATAATAAAATAGAGGGATATTTCTATCCCCCTATTATAACATTAAATGCTATTAAGCACCAACGCCTTGAACTTTAGCATGAGCGTCTGGGTTGTTAACAACCAAGCAATACTCTGCTGTCATCAAGTATTTAGAAGAATCACCAGTTTTAGCTAGTTCTTCTTTTGTGATTGGGCGTAAAGATGCTACACCAACATATTGTGGGTCTAAGCATAATACCGCTTGGTCACGCATAAATCTATCTAATTTCACTGTGTGATTACCATAGTCAGAAACGTAAACGTCTGCTGCTGCAGTAATAACAGCTTCACTTGTGCCATTTACCATATGACGTTTCTCTGCGATACCTGCGAAAGCTGAGAAAAGTTTTTTGTTTTTAGATGACATTAAGATAGTTGTTGGCTCACCGCCGTCTAACCATGCTGCTTCTAAAGCTGATTTTAAATCTGCTTCAACGAAAGTACCTGCTGTACCATCTGTTGGAGCTGCAACTGTTCCTGATGAAAAACCAGGAGTAGTAGCTGTTGAAGCTGCTGTTGCTTTGATGCTGTTACCAGCAATCCATGATTCGATACCTGCTGAAGAACGAGCTGTACCTGCGCCACCTGCTGATGATGCTTGGTTACGCACTAAAGCAAATTCCATATCACGTTTAAGTTCTTTACCAGCTTTCATTAATTGGTAAGCAACTTCTGATTTTCTGCCATACTTTTTAACAACGTCAAATGTGTTAGAAATTTGCACAGTTTTACGTGAAATCTGTGTGTAGTTACCTAATACAGTTGTTGCTGCTAAAGTAGCATATGAAGCGTCATCACCTTCTAACTGAGCATTTGCCGCTGCTGCTGCTAACACGTCAGTTTGCCATTGGTGATATGTTTGTCCTGCTGTTGATTTTTTTGCCATTGATAACAATGGTGTTTCTTCTGGTGAAATATCGTAGATAATATCTTCAAAATCTTCTGCGATACCTGCACCTGTATAACTATTGGTAGCTGATACTGCCATAATAAACTCCTTAAATCATTTGTTCAATTAATTTTGATGCTAATTCTGAGCTACCTGATTTACGTAATTGTTCACGTATTTTCTTGGTAGATGAAGTAGCTTTCTGTTTTGGGTCTTTTGAACTCGGTTTCACTACGGGTTTGGCACTATTGACCTTTTTCTTTATGACTGGTTTTTTATTCTTTTGAAATTCTCGCCATTGCCTTGCATCGTTCAACACTTCGATGTGTCGTGGGTCAGTAATACCTGATAGTTCGTCATCAGAAAAGTTATACTCCTTCGCTGTCGAGATAATTTTTTGGATAGTCTCAGGACTCCAATCCGGTATCTTTTTAGCTAAAGTTTCTTGACCTTTTTTGATACGCTCAGCTAGTGCTGACTGGTGTTTACTTAATGCTTCTTGCTTTTTGGCTTCGAACTGTGAAACTGCTTCGTTACGAATTTGCTGTAACTGATTATACTGCATAAAGAGTTTTTGTGCCTCTACGAAATCACTATCAGTCAGCTGTTGCCAATCCACATCTTTATATTGTTCCAACTGTTGGTCTAGTGATTCGATTTTCGCTACATCTTTAATTAACAAATTATTAAGTTGCTGCTGTTCAGCAAATGTTTTTTCTTGCGTTTTTAATTGCTGCTCTAACGCTTCTAAACTTTTACGCTGTTCTGCAACTTCTTGAGTTTTCTTAGTGTAGTCAAGTCCTTGTTGTGCTAATGCCACGACTTCGTCAAGAGGTTTCTCGATTTCTTCACCATTAACTTTTAACTTAACAATTTCAGATGGTTGTTCTTCGTCAGAATCATCTTCTTCTGTTTCGTCATCAGTTTCTAGTTCTTCATCTTCGGCGGCTTCAACTTCATCTACTTCTTCTTCAACGTCAGTATCTTCAGTTTCTTCTTCTTCCACCTCAACTTCTTGTGGTTCTTCTTCAAGATTTAATTCTTGTTGGTCGTCTTGAATATCACCAAGCATCGCCTCTAAGCGACTTTGTGGTGACTCCATATTTGGTTGGTCAGCCATATTATTTCCTTTTTAAGTTATTTGACGGCTCTAAGGTGTCCGTCGTCTACCTGCATCTTAGCCATTTTACCTGTTTGCATTATGCTTGTCATGGATTTTTCAATCTGACTTAACACTTGCAAGGCAATAACCAATCTATTATGTGTTGTTTCATCACTTAACGGACTGGTTTGCATAGCTTCAATGATATGCTCTTTTACTTTGGCGTATGCTTCTTTATATAACTCATCATTGAGTATTTTGTCAGCACGTTCGCCTCGTGTTATTTCTTCGTATGTTTTATCTGCCATTATCTAATTCCTACTTGAGCTTTTAACTGTGCGATTGCCATATCTGTTTCTGCTTTTAACTGAGCTTTGAATCTTTCTAGTTCAGCTTGGGCGGCAATCTTCTCACGTTCTATTGTAACATCATTTGATGAACGTAGTTGCTCTTGTTGTAGGTTTGCTTCTGCTTTGGCTTGAGCAATTTGTAAATCACCTTGTGCTTTTTCACGCTCAATAGCCAACTGTCCTTGAACTAATGCTTCTTGAGGATTTGGTTGTTGAGGTTGTGGCGGTGTATTGCTTGGGTCATTCCAGAACTCATCTGGGTTTTTAAATCCAGCGTTCTGTGTTAGTTTAGATAACGCATTGTAAATTTTAGTTTTATCTGTTAAGCCAACTTGGATAGCTTCTTTCTGCATTTGTAAAATAGTATTTAAATGCAGTAACTGTTGGTCTTTATTTCCTGCGCCGAGACCTACAGAAATAGATAAGTCTTTACGATTCTTCCATGCTCTTGGGTCAATTTCTACCCATTTGTTTCTTAATCTTACAATGTCAGGTTTCGTTACATTTTTTCTTACTAGACGATGCACAAGTAAAAATAAATCTTTAACACCTGTTTCTGCAAATGTTCTAGCCACTAACTCTAAACGCTGTTGAGCAGCTGACATGATTTGTTGAACGCCTGTTGCAGTTTTATTTAAACTGTTAGAATCTAAACCTTGATTATATGCTGTAATACCTGTTCTTTTTTCTTTCATGTCGTCCATATATTCCACCATTTGGAATGATGTTGGTGGGAATGGAGCATGAGCCATTGGCATAATTGCTGAAGCTGGGTCGCCATCAACACGCACAACGCCACCCGGACGGGAAGTCAACATATCATCTAAATTAACTCGGTCAGAAATAGCATATCTTCCGTTATTAGATAAATACATATTATCTAATTGACCTCTGATTAATGTAGATTTAATCATTTGAATATCACGAGTAAGGTCTGTATAAGAACGTCCAACGTGCCTATGAGGCATTAACATAGGTGATACACAAGCAAATGGAACGTGGTCGCATGATTCATCACGATAGATAATTCTATTACCTACTAATACGAGACGTTGTCTTTCGCCATTTATTTTAATGTAAGTATCACGAACCAATACGTCAGAAGTATCTACGGCTCTATCATATTGTTCTGAATATATATCACGAGCATTAGATTCAATTTCAAACTCATCTAACTCTGCCATAATTTCGTTGATTTCATCTTCATCAACATCAAATATTTCTGCAACTTCTGATGGGTGCATGAGTTCACGATGTTGAACGAAACGTGCTGTATTTAAATCTGTTCCGATACAGTCAACAGATACCATAATATTTTCAGGTGCTACATTTTTAACTTTAATTTCACCATTAACTTCTTTGACTGCTATTTTAACGTCATGAAGCATCGGTACTTCAAACGCCTGCATTGATGCTTGTTCTATTGTGATATTGCCATCATCTCTTTGAATATCAGGAGGAGTTTGCATCTCAGGTGTTAATGGCATTTTAGGAGCAGATGGGTCAGGATAGGATTCGTGCTCTAATATCTCAATATTATCATCTTGAGCCAACATATCTAATTGTTGGTCAGTTAATCCTTCATATTCTTCTTCTTCTATTTCTTCTTCTTCTTCGTAATATGCTTTGACATATCCGTTTTTAGAAAGAAGTGCATCTTTAAACCAAACATACATTAATTCAAACCCATTGTTTTTTTCCATAACAACGTGATTAACGTAATCAGTTTCTTGGTCTGCTGATTCTACATCTTCTGGGTTTTTAGGTTCAAATCTAACGACTTCATCACCGGATACAAACACTTTAAGCAACTGTGGTAAAGCAGATTCAACAGTGTCTTGAACGTCATAGGAGACTACCTGTGAACGTCCTTCTATTTCATTACCGAATGGCTCACCGAGATAATAATTAATTGCCTCAGCACGCTCAGCTGATAATGCTGCGTCATTGATACCATAAGCAATCTGTTCTTCGTTATCTATTTTGCTCAGTATCTGTTCGTCAGTTAGTTTTTCCATTAAACAATTCCCATGTTAGAGTAATGTATCTCTTGATTTTTCCATGACTCATTGGTCATTTTATCTGCTGATACACATAAATACCTAAAAGCATCTGCGCCATGCGAATACTCATCATGAACAGGTGCTGTCGGTTCGTTAGTAGTGTTGTTAATATTACGTCTGTAATGTTTTAAACAGTCAATCAAACGATTGGCTGACTTATCAAAATAAACTTTATGAAAGTTCATTCTTGCTAATTTAATTCCTGATTCTACGTCAAGTTTAGGAACGATTCTAATATCCCAGCCTTGCTTTCTCATAATATCTTCTGCTGATATACCGTATTTAAAATCTTTTGACTGACCATCATGTGGTAAGAACATTGTTCCCCAGTTATATTGTAAGTCTTTTAGCTGTGCTGAATAACTATCTAGAGTTCTATGGTCATCTTCTATATAACCAATGACTCTTAAATCTGATACCCCTTTCTGAACCATGATAATCGACATACTATCATTCCAGCCTAAATCCATAACAACGTGAACTTTCAACATAGGGTCATAAGGAACATTAGTTATTCTTCCTTGCTCTTGTGCTTCCCTTATTTCGTCAGCATATATTGCTCCGTCAACTGCTGATTTACATTCACCCTCCCATATATTTTCATAATCAGGACTGTTTGCTCTTGAATGTAATCTTTCTTGGTCTAACACATCAGGAAACCATGGATTGTCTGACCAATTAACTTTTCTCACAACTGAGTTTTCAGGTGGGTGGACTACAAATCTAGTATAAGTATCATCAGTATCTAAATCAGGGTTAAATGTTACCCATATTTCTGAGTCAGGTTTACGTATTGTTGGTATTAATATATCCCATGAGCGTTTACTAACAGTCTGTGCTTCCTCAATCCAGCATATATCTACACCTTCAAAAGATTTAATACTTTCTACTGTGTTGTTAGCAAGACCTGTGAAGTTTATTTGACTTCCGTTTACGCCTCTTATTTCAGTTTCTAGCACTTCATAAAAAGCACCATAACCCATTGACTGTATTTGGTCATTCAATAATTGGTGAACTGATTGTTTAATAGAACGCTGTATTTCCCTTGCACATAATATGCGTAAAGGTTTTTTTGCCGCCTCTATTAATAATGCTCTAGCAAATCCCCATGACTTACCACTACCTCGACCACCATACGCTACTTTGTATCGGTGAGGTTGAAATAAGAATTGAAGTTTACTCGGAAACTTCTTCGTCTCTGGGTTCTGCATTTACGAACTCTACAGCTACGCTTAATGGTATTGCTGAACCATTCGCACCTGTTATTTCATGTTTGTTAGTTTCACTCCAGCCAGCTCTAGTTTTTAACCAGAATATCTGTGCTTGAGTGTTGCCTCCACTAGCTTGTTGATATAACTTTTGACCTATGTTTGCATTAGCATCAACACGACCATCAGTTAATTCTGTCTTGTAGTATTTAACTAATGTATCTGAACTTATATCTATTTTTGCTGCAATATCTTCATAGGTGATTCCTACTGCGGCAAGTGTTCTTACTAACTTTCGTTTTTCTTCTGTTGGGATATGCTCTACTCCTTGCATTTTGACCCCTTTATAACTCCGAAAGCTGCACAATTTTTAATCATTTTCAACTCCATAAATGGTTGGTTGTTTAATATTCTAAAGGTATTAGTAAATTATCTAATGCCATACTCCATTCTTCTGCATAATCACATCTATTGTAATCATTGAAGCATGGTGTTCCTATGGTGAAATGAACTAACTTAGCATCTTCATTGTAATCGTATTCAGATACTAGCCAATTCCATTCTTTTGGTATTTCACCTACTAAATCTATAAACTCATTTGTGAGCCATTCAAATCTATGTAGATGTTTACCTGTTGCAGTCATTATGTATTCAGGAGTTAATACCCTGTTTTTAAAATGTCCACAATTCCATAGTATAACACTAGACCAATTCTTTTTTGGATAATCTTCGTTTTTATTTCCAAGATATTTGATTGGGTGTTTTGTTTTATAGTCATGTTTGACTACGGATACTGCTTTTGATACGTCTATTTCTTTTAATAGTTCATTTATATCTGTTCGGCATAACATATCGCCGTCTACAAATAATGCTTGTCCTTGAAAATCACAAAGATAAGGAACTAAAAATCTTGAATATATAAATGCGTTACTACCATCACTATGAGTTTCCATATAGTTTGGTAATGTATTTAATGCTAATGGTGTAAAGCTGACCGGAATACTTGCCTTTTCTATTACGCTTTGGCAAAACACATGATATGCAATCGGTTCTACTTTTCCATCAAATCCTACGAATATTTTGAGCATCTTTCAATTATCTGCTCTTTTTCTTTATCTGTCAATTTTACCCAGTTTCTTATTTCCCATAATGTTCTTTGACATCTTATACACTGGTCATCAATTAAATAACACTCATAAGTGCAAGGACTTTCTACCATTTAACTTTGTTTGCCCAATAGGCGGCTGACATTTTTCCTTTAGCTATGTTTTTAGCATGACGTGCTTTAAATGATTTTGCTCTAGGTGTCATTTTTTTATCACCTGTTTTGCCTTGCTGTCCGAATCTAATTGTTTTAACTTGGTCACCTGATTTAGCAACAACTACATGAGATTTTTTTGGGTGATTTGGTGTGCGTTTAGGTTTGTTATAGCCTGATACGCCAGCTCGTTTTAATCTGCTATCACTCATACACAATCACTTACGTTTTTTAGTAGTTCGCTTAGGTTTCTTGGCTGTTTTTGCTGCTGCTTTGAAATCTGCTGTTGAGGGTGCGCCTTTTGCTCCTGCTTTACGCATTTTTTCTCCTGAACCAGCTTTGATTCTTTCCCTTTTTGCGTGGATATTTGCATATAGCCCTCTTTTAGCCATTATTTTTTCTTGCCTTTTGTAGTTTTCATTTTCTTACCAGTTTTTTTTGCTGCTTTTTCTGCTGCTTTCATTCCTTTTGCTGTGTAGCTGTATTTTTTATTTCCGACCATTGGCATGATTATTTCCTTTTCTTTTTAGATTTACCTGCTTTTGATAATGCTATTGCAACTGCTTGTTTACGAGGGCGACCAGATTTAATCTCAGTTCTAATGTTACTAGAAATAACTTTCTGTGATTTACCTTTTTTTAACGGCATGGCTGACCTCAGGGAATGTATAGAAATTTTGGACGTGGTTATCCACCACTGACTGCGATTATATCAAAAACAGCATTTTATGTCAAGTGATTAATCGTTTTTCTGCTAATTTGAGGAGATTTTGTAATGCGTATTGTAATTTTAATTCGTAATAAAAAGGTTTTTTTGATTTTAGGTATCTTGCGTATATTGCGTTTTGTTCTTGTATATCTAATGAGTTAATCATAGCATTAACTTTATGAACTAAATCTAAATCCATATCTTTTAACATATCGTCAAATGCACCATGGCTAGACTCACCACCGGAGGCAAGACCAACAGATTTGTAAGGATAACCTGTTCTGGTGTCGTCCTTACGCATCCATTTTGCCCAGTCTTCAAGTATATCTTGTAAACGTTCTAGTTCCATCAATCATAAACAGTATTAAAAACATGAGTTCCGTATGTAATGTTTCTTGATTTTGACAGTTCGTATGAATCTGTTGGAGCATCTTCTACTTTTCGTTTTGTTGTGCCATTGACTTTAAAGTTATTTAATATTTTTTCTTTATTGTAAAACATATCAGCCAATAGACAAGCATCTTCTTCCATAAGTCCAGCACCGAAATAGTATTTACGACCACGTCTTATTCCATACATAATATTATTTCTTTTTGACCATCTTACTAAAGAAGTTGTTGATGTGTAATTTAATCCAATTCCTTTTGCGATTTGACCCATAGAATATTTTTCACTACCTACAAAATTTAATACATCTTTTACAGCTTCTTCTCTGGTTTTTTTATCACCATTGTCATACTCGTATAAATAACCATTTGTTACTGGTTTCATTTTCACTCCTAAAAAAACTTTTGTAAATTGTCTATTGAATAAAATACTAAACTATTTCTGTATCCATTTTCTGATAATGGAATAATCGGTGTTACTCCGTGCATATTTTTATATGCTGGATAAACTAACATTGAACCATCTTTATTATCTATCACAGCATCATATTCAGGCACGTGCAAATGTCCTCCTCTCGCATTTTCTTTTTTACTAAATATAAAATTAACGCAACCTTTTAAATTTCCTCTGTCTTGGTGATAAGCAGCTGCAATATTGAAATTAGATATAGAACTAGAAAACAAATCAGTTAATCTATATTTTTCTGGAACATTTTCTTCTACTAATTGTTTTTGTAATTCATACTGTTTAGGCATAATGTCTTTTAATAATTTTTCGCCCTCTTTACAAGCTAATAACATCGCTTTGATAAATGTTTTAGCACTATCAACTGAATGAAGCTGTGATGTTCTGCCATAATCTCTTTTCATATGGGCTCTTGGTACACAAGCACCGAGTGTTGCACTATATTGTTGAACTACATCTATACCTCTTGCAGCATTCATTTTTCTTGTTCCTCTATCCATTTTTACTTTAGGAACATTGGGTGAGTTTAATTCTGCATTAGCAATATCTAATAATTTAAAAAGTTTTTCTGGGGTTCTCTTTAAATAAAATCCTAATGGCTCACCATCTACAACAAACAAACTATCTTCTGTTACGTTTGGTTTTAAATCAGCACATATTTGCCCCATCTTATGTGGGTATTCTATCGATTTTAATTCTAATGTTTTCATTTTAAAGTTTTTTTCCATTCAATAACTTGTTTAGGGCTGTGAAATCTAATCTGTAATTCAGCTTTTGGGTGGCAACCTTTTTTTTCTTTATATCTAAATAAATTTGGATATTTTTTCATGAGGTATTCACAATCAATAATTTTACGAGGAACACGCTGTTCGTATGTTCCTATACCGCCAGCTTCATAATGCCCAGCTATCGGTTTAATCCAAGAATTAATTAATACCGCATTGTTCTTTTTAAGCTGTTCAGCACAGTATCCAAAATCTTCCATAGCCTCTAAGTTTATATCATAACGTAATCCAGCATATTTAATTGCGACTGCTTTAGAAATCACATAACCAACTGTTTTATATTTTTTAGAATTAAAAAAGAAATTATCAACAGTAGCAAATCCTAAATATTCAATTTTTAATTCATCACATAATTTAATATCTTTTTCCATGAGTTCTATTAATTCATCTGCTTCTATTTCATGGTTAAAATCTTGTTGAGTTATATCTTTACGAGTAACGTCTAATTTTTTATGTGTTTCATAATATTTATCAACTACTCTTTTAAATCCTCTAATATTATCATCAAGTGATATATACCATTCACCTTGTTTTGCTAGATTATCGACCATCCAATTTCTTTGGTTTGTTATGCCAAAAGGTGCATGAGTTACAATAATGTTTTCATTTTTGACTATTCCGGCATCTAAATAACTTTTTCTGCACTCATCAGAATGTAATAATACTTTATATGGCACGTTTGCTCTATCTAAATATTTTGTTGTTTTAATAGATGATGCTCTGTTATATGATGGTATATAAATGGGTATCATAATTCTTCGTTCAACTTTTCTTTTTCTTTTCTTAAAAAATCAAGAATCATATATCCCAAATAAGCATCTTGCTGTTTCCAAAATTTAAACAACTCAAATGCTTCTTGGTAATGTTCTTCTTGAAATACAACTTCTATTGCTCTACGAGTCTCGCGTTCTAATGAGTCTAATTTTTCTTCAATATCATCATCATCATCAAGAACAGAATAATCAATGTCTTTTATTTCTACTTCTGATGGGTCAAATCCTAATATACTTACATCAAAATCAAGTTCTTTTAATGCGTCAAGTTCCATTCTTAATATCTCTTGGTCCCACTCAGCATTAGTTGCAATTTTATTATCAGCGATAACGTATGCTCTTAACTGTTCTTCTGATAAGTTTGATACATCTATTGCAGGTATTTCAGTTAATCCTAATTCTTTTGCCGCTCTAGTTCTTCCGTGTCCTGCAACAATATGATTATTATTAATTAATACAGGGTTAACGAAACCAAAATGTTCTATTGATTTTTTAATTTGATTAATTTGATAATCACTATGAACTCGACTGTTTTTATCATACGGAACTAAATCGTTTGGGTTAATTTGTTTTATTTCCATTCTATTTCCTTTTTAATTAAATTTTTTGGAAGGTTAATATAGTCTTGATATAAACATGATGTATATTCTGCATTTTTATAATGTTTTTGCACATAACTGTTTGCAGCTGCGCAAGATTTAAAATGTCCTACGTATTCAGGATTATCCATATTCATATAAACTATTAATACATATTCAAACATTATCTATTTCTTAAACAATGTGTAACAGCATCTAACAATTCTTCTTCTGTTCCGAATCTTTTTTCAAATGCTTTTTCGCCAGCATGAATTGCTATTCCGTATCCGCCATGTTGATGATGCATTGGGCATAATGGGATTGCTTTATCCCAGCTAGATTTCATTCCCATACCAGCGTCAAATCTTGTGTGGTGAATCATAGGCTCACTATATCCTAATCCTTCACGTAAGCAAACTATACATCCTATTTGATGTAGTTTATCGTAATGTTCTTTTTCTTGTTTTGTTTTTGCCATTTATTAAATTCTCCCATTCTTTAATATCTTTGACCATTTTTAAAAATTGACTAGGAGTCCAAAATTTAGAATCATCATAATATACCCAATCTTTTGTTTGACCCTGTTTCCATGGTTTTACAAACATTTTATATTTAAATGGTAGTGATTTACCATCATTAAATTCTTTTTGAATTAATAGTATAAACTCTTTACCTCTCATTCACCAGACCAGCCCTGTTGAGCCGCCCACATTTCAATTTTTTCCATATAATCAGTGAACTCTTTGACTGATAATTTTGTAGTGCTTTTTAATACAGTAATAACCTCATCATTAATAACAACTTCACTTCTAAGAAATTGATATTTACACATATCATGTATTTCTTTTTGAGTTAATCCTAAGTAATTACCAATGCTTGGATATAAATATCCCCATAACCTTTCATTCTGTTCATTACTTCTTTTTTCTGATTCTTCATATAATACTACTTTCCATCGTTTATTAAAATCAAGATTTTGAATTTTTTCTATTAGGAATGGTAGGTTTTGTTTTGTTAGATTCCATGGTCTCATTTTTATTTTTCCTAAATATTCTATCAAACTCGTCTTCGAATTTTTGCCTATCCGTAAATGGACGTGGTGAACTTCCTTTACCCATTATATCTCCATTCTTTATTTTGTTTTTCTTTCCAATATTTATACCAAAATTCAACATTAGAAATTTCATTTTCAACTTTCTTTATTTCTCTTTTATTTAAACTGTTAATATTTTTATAAAAATCACCAACAGTTAATATTTTTTTATCTTTATAAATATGTGATTGAAAGATATGTCTGTAAAATAATGTATCTAATGGCAAACTATCATTGACAATACCATCTGTTTTTAACAAATGTTTTCTTAATTCTATTCTTTTTTCATACCAGTATTTATCTTCAATAGCATTGATTATAGATTGTTTGGTTGTTTGAAATTTATTAGCAATATTTTCTATTAATTCTCCAGATTTATATAATTTAAAAATTTGCTCTTTTTTATAATCAATCCAATATTTACCACGTTTATTTCTTATACCATCTTCTTTTGTGATAATATGCTCTATGTCATGTATTTTTGATGTTAATATTTTACTCCTTTCGTGATATTTTTGTTTTACAATTTCTCTTTCATGTTTATAATTTTCTAATAAATTTTTATATTCAATTAATTTATTATCAGAAATTGTTTTAAATTCACTCATAATTAATCCTCCAACAAATCGTATGCTTCAATAAAAAAATCTTCGCCGCCTTGTTCATTTCTGCAACTTTCCCAACTGGCATTTTTAACATCAGCGATTGAATAAAAAGTAATTGAATCGACTTTTGCTCCAGCAATATAGTATCTATTCATATCTTCCGGTGTTTTAACATCTACTGCTAACTCTGTATTTTTTCCAAATAAATATGCCTCTTTGCCATTTACTGTAATCACTGTGAAATCAACAGGGCAACTGTCAATCCACATATTAAATATTTTGTCCATCATTATCCCCCTTATAATTTAATGCTTCTCTTGCGTATTGAACTGCTAAATCTGAATAATGTCCGGGATTTAGCATAATTTTTTTTGCCCACGCTTTTGGTTCAGGTTTGGGCATTGCTGCAAAATTTTGTAAACACTCTTTAAATTTTTTTCTATTTTCTTCTGCTTTCGCAGGGTCAGATTTAAATTTAGGTAATGGCACAAAATCTTTGATTGGATTAACTTTGCATAATTCAATTATTGAAGCTACGCTTGGCATTATTTTATACTTGTCTACATAATTATTAAATGCACGAGTAACAATATCAAAATCATATTTAGATAACTTACCCCACCATACTCTCATTTGGTCTGTGCTTGGTGATTGTTTGCCGTATAATGCCATAACTGTATCGAGCATATTTTTAAACTTTGCTTTATCTGTTTCTACCATTTTCTCGCCTCCAAAAAAAATTTATATAATTTAAATGCTCTTGCTGCTGTATATGGGAAATTTTGTTCATTAATTTCAAAATCATCTTTTGCTCTAATAAATTTACAAGCTGCAAAAAATATATCCATATCTTCCAAATGTTTTAATTTTTTCATTAAAAACCTACCTCCTCAGGTTCGTCTAACCATCTATGTTGATTAATGTAAGTGCTAGGGTTTGGGATATAACCTTTCTTCCACTGTGATGATACTTCTTGCCATTGAATAGCTTTTATCACAGAATCAATGTCAGGTTTATTTTTTAACCATGCTTTTCTAGCTGCTTCTTTACCTACTTTTTTAGGATACATAATCCAAAATGCGTCAAACTGAATATTATAATCTGGTTTATGGTTTATGGTTATTGGTTTATGGTTATTGGTTTGCATAGCGTTCGGTATGCGTTCGCTTTGCGTTTCTTTATTCCATCTTATTTTGGCTGCTTTAGAAGCCTTTTCACTTTTGCTTTGATATTCAGTAATCGTATCATCGCAACGCTTGTGAACATAACCATCTTCAGTTTCCATAAAGAAATCCTGTAACACATTGGTAAGTGCATTTTTTTCTTCCTCAGTTTTAATTTGTAAATACCTATGAATTTTATTTAAATCTTTTTCAATAGGTGCTTCGTCTAGATAATATTGGTCTAACAACTGACGATATACGCCATGTTCTAACAATGTTAGATGAGCAGTATCCCGTCTGTAATCGCCAATGTTATGATTGTAGTAGTGCAACATAATCCTCCTTAATAATACCTACGTAATAATCATCTTCCTTTTTTATCAAAAAAGCAATTATTTTATTTGCATATATTTTTCTATTTTATTTTTAGCATCTTCAAAGCCATATCCAACGACTGCTTCGTATCCCATACTGATTGCAATTTTTATAAATTCTTTTTGGTTATCGCTCAGTTTACCTTTTTTAGTTTTCATTTCTATAAATAGTCCATGAAATGTTCCACGTGGAACCATCAAAAATAAATCACTGACTCCGGATATAACACCCTCTTTTTTTAAAGTCATAGCAACTCTAATATGGCGTAATCCACCATTCGGTATAGCAAATAATGCCATTTTTAATAAAGGGAATCTTATACGAAACCACTCAACTACCGCTACTTGCTCGTTATGTTCAGTCATTTATAAAATTTATCAAAAGTAAATGTTTGATTTAAAAAATAATCTTTTATTTTATCAGAAATAGGAACATAGTATTCATATGGTTAAATATTTTAAGGAGGTAAATAATCATGTTTCATTCTAACTTAACTTTAATTCATGCAGATAAAGTTCGTCATCTGTATACATTCGAGGGTTTTTATCCTCTATCTAATACTGTAAAAATTTGGGACGAGTTTGCTGATACCGAAGCGAAAGCTAAAGCAAATGCTCGTCAAACTTATAAAGCATTTTCTACAATTTATGGAGGTGAATAATGCAACACGAATCATTTGTTTATTTATATGACAAATACAGGGGCGAGATAGAAGTCCCTGTATCTGTTGAATATGAAATTATAAAAGAACGTGACGGCTACGGAACTGGCGATAGCCCTACCCTTATTGAAGTCAAAGATTTAAAAATATACAAAGAGGGTGAATTAATAACTGAGTATCTTGATGCTGAAACTTTACAAGATATTGAAGATGAAATTATTGAACGAGAAATAGAATGGGAGCATAACACATGAGTAAAATTATATTTGATTTACCAAACATGGACGACCCTGAATGGGCAGCCGCAATAGAAAAAGAAGTAGAAAAAATGGAAGATGTTCTAAACAAAACATATCCACCGCACCCTGACAGACCTTTACCTTTTGACTGTAAAATTTATGATAAAGAGCCTGTTCATGTTGATAATAAATTCGGTTATGGCTCTTGCGTGTTAGAGCCTGATGCCGTTGCAGTTTATGATACTATTCAAGGCGCAGAATTAACAGGAAATTACGACATGATGCATCAAGGTCTTGATTGGTTTCGTAAATATTTTCCTAATGAATATATGATTTTACTAGATTAAATTTTTGAGATATCATTCAATTAAGGAGGTGTTATGAATATATTTTATTTACATAAAGAAACAAAAAAATGTGCAGAAATGCACCTTGATAAACACTGTGTCAAAATGATTCTTGAATATGCACAGTTATTATCTACTGCTCACCGAGTTCTTGACGGAACTCTTGTTAACGAAGTTGTTAATGGTCGTAAGAAAAAGCGTTACGTTCTTAATAACCATCATAACGACGTAATCTATCAAGCTACACATATCAATCACCCATCAGCTGTTTGGGTTCGTCAATCTCGTGAAAATTATCGTTGGTTATATGATTTATGGATTGACCTTATGCGTGAATATAATTATAGATACCTCAAAGAGCATGCTTGTATGAAACTCATGTGGTCTTTAATATATACGCCTAAAAATATACCTGAAGGTAAGTTTACAGAACCACCATGTGCTATGCCTGATGATTGCAAAATAACAAATAGTTCTATTGATAATTATCGTGAGTATTATCGAGTTCATAAAAATGCTATGGCTGTATGGACTAAAAGAAATATTCCATTTTGGTATTGCTAATTTTAAAAAATAAGAACATAATTTTATTTAGGAGGTGTCAAATGAAAGAATATAATCACTGGAAAGAATCAGAAAAATATAAAGAACGCAAAGCTGCCGAAGATAGAGCCGTGTTCTGGACAATCGTTTTAGGAGGGTTCGTTTTATTATGGATAATCTAACTTATAAAAATACACCCTATGTTCATTTGAGCGACATTCAAGCAGACAATGATGCCGCTCTTGCAAAAATTCAACAAGAGGAACAACAGATGAAAGAAAACAAAGTAAAAACTATTAACATTAAAGGCAAAGATTACGTGGAGGTCAATGAGCGTATTCGTTTGTTCAGATTAAAATATCCTATGGGTTCTATTATGACCGATATAGTTTCAAATCAAGATGGCGTATGCGTTGTTAAAGCGGCGATTGTTATTGATAATGTCATTGTAGCAACAGGTCATGCTTATGAGAAAGAAGGGTCAACGTTCATCAACAAAACCTCCTATGTTGAGAACTGCGAGACGAGTGCTATCGGTAGGGCACTCGGTGCTTTTGGCATTGGCATAGACACTTCAGTAGCGAGTGCTGAAGAAGTCGCCAATGCTATTAAGCAACAGGGACAAGAACCATTCTAATGGAACAACTCTCTCAAGAATGGTTTGAAGCTCGGCTCGGCAAAGTTACAGCCAGTCGAGTTTCAGATGTCCTTGCTACTAGAAAAGGTCAAGAATCAACAGTCAGAGCAAAATATAAATTACAACTCGCAACCGAACGCCTGACAAATAAAAAAACAGATACATATATGAATCAAGCTATGCAAGATGGTATAGAGCGTGAACCAATGGCTCGTGAAATATATGAGAAACTCAAAGATGTTACAGTAGAAGAAGTAGGGTTTGTTCAACACCCTGCAATAGAGCGTGCAGGAGCAAGTCCTGATGGTCTAGTAGGTGATGATGGCATTATTGAAATAAAATGCCCAATAGAAACTACGCATACAACTAATTTATTAGAAAGAAGATTGCCCTCAAAATATAAGCCTCAAGTGCAGTTTCAGCTTTCCGCAACGGGCAGAAAATGGTGCGACTTCATTTCATATAACCCAAATTTTGAACCAAGACTTCAGTTAATGGTTGTCCGTGTTGAGAGGGACGATGAGTATATTGAGATGTTAAAGTTTGAAATATTAAAGTTCTTAGCAGAAGTAGAACTAATGATTAATCAATTAAAGGAAATATAAATGGCACAAGATAAAGAGTTTGTTAATGGTTTAAACATTAAGCCGCCGAGAGAAAATGCTCCTGACTTTGTAAAAAGCTCAGGCAGTATTAATAAACAACGTATGATTGAGTTTTTAAATTCAAAACAAGACGAATGGATTAACTTCAACGTATTAGAAAGCAAGAATGGTAATGGTTGGTATGCTGAAGTTGATAATTGGAAACCTGATTCTAGCAAAGCTGCGGCTCCGGCTGTTGAGGGTGCGGATATTAATGATTTGGAGTCGGATATACCTTGGTAGGTGTATCCGAATCCTTATGAAATTACTTATTGCATACGTACATAGTAACTTCAAAACCAAATCTCATTTCTGTTGCAGCTGGTGTTGTCCACATAATGAATCCCCTTTCTTTTAGATTTCATGTGTAATTATACTCTCGCTGCAATAAATGACACACAAGGAGAATTTATAAAATGCTACGTAAAATAATGAATTATATGATAGGATTTATTATGTTCTTTTTGGTATGTGGTATTATTGCTCAATACTATATATCACAACCAACTGAACCAGAAGAATTAATTTGCCATAAAGGTAGATTATTGGCACGGGTCGGTGATGATGGAACTGTATATACGAAAGTAAAAGAGTTCACCTGTGATTATCAAAAAGGTATGTTAATTATAGAGGAAGAAAAATGATTGAGGAAACTACAAAATATCCCAGTTATTATGTAATTAGAGATGGGTATGAGCTACAAGACTTGCTTGATGATTGCATTAATCATCTTTGTGGAACAGAAGCTGTTAACCATGGTAGTATACTTAAATATGCAGTTCGTTATGGTAGAAAAGACCCAAGCATTGATGGAAAAATTGAAACGTATAAAAAAATAATTACTTTTGCAACTGAAAATATTAAGAAGTTGGAAAAAGAAAAGAAAAAAGAAATGTCATCACCTGTAACTGATGAGTGGATTGAAGACCCACTTCATGACGAGGATTAAAACTTTCGGTCAGGTGTGCCACAAATGTAAACAGCCTGCAAACACTTATGACAAGAAAAAATGGTGGTGTGGTAGAAACTTGTCAGCAAATGGAATATGTAAGAATGATAACAAAAAGAATAGCGATTGAGGGTGAGTGGTTCACTATTCAATTTTTTAAAGAAGAAGATAATATTAGAGTTGAAATATTTAGCGAAATAAAAAATAAATTTTATAAGATGTATCCGGATAACAAAATAGGAGGTTTAAATGACACAGGGAATGAGAAATCCGAAAGCTGAGCATGTTGACTTTGGTTTTTTAGAAGGAGTAATTAAACAAAAGCCAAATGTATTACCAGTCAATGTTGATATGCTTTATGAATTAAATGAACATTTTCTTATAGCAGAATGGAAACATTCAAATGAAGAAATATCTCTTGGGCAAAAAATAGCATTAAAAGCATTATCTAAACAGCCTAAATTTATGGTATTAATTATTTATGGTATGTCTAATGAGAGTGGTGCAATAGTAGATAAAGTATATAAAGTGCAAGAAGATAAACTAAAACTAATAGGAAATGGTATAAATGATTTAAAATCTTTGATACAAAAGTGGGCTGATTACGCTCAATCGTCATAATCTATACTGTCATAGTAAATACTATCAACAATTAATTCAAGAACGCTGCCGTCATTAAAGTAAATAGTTAATGTATCTTCACCATAAGTAACATCAACATTGACTACTTCTTTGCCAATAATTCGCTCTGATATTTCATTGATATCCATTATTTCTACCTTATGCTGATAACCGAGTTTGATTTTGTCTCTGATTTTATCGAACTGCTGCTGCGTGACCACGAACCGCATGACATACATCTCCATCTTTGATAAGTTCTTGTATTAGATTTTTGAAATCCACGCTTGTTGAGATGATTGCTACCACAGGTCGGGCAGACCACTAAGGAGGTGTAGGAATTGTGGTTTATATACCCGCCCAACCATGGTAACAATTTATTATATAACATTTCTAAAAGAAGTGTATCTTGTTCGTTATATTTTTGCATTAATTTTCTAGCTTCAGTATCTTTTTTATCTACTGCATTCCATAAATCCATGCCGGAATGTTTTATCTTTGCGCCGATACCTAACTCTTGAGAAACATTATCTAGTTTGTTAGAAATAAATCTAAAGTTACGTTTTATTACACGAAGCAAATCAAGCTGTTTGTATGGGCTAGGAGGCGGCAATCCTTCTAATAAAAATTGCCTATTAAGTTCTTTCATGTCGAACGCTTGTCCGTTGTAATGACATACTACGTCAGCTTCGTCAATGAGTTTATGAATATGTTTAATCATACGTTTGTGAGAGGATACCCAGTCAGCATCAAAAATAATTTCATCTGAATCATTCCATTTAGCTGCCCAACATATCACAGAACCACGACTGATAATTTGATTCAAACTTGCGGTGATGTCATAAAGACCCCACGCCTTTATGACTGTTGCTTTTGTTTCTATATCAAGAAATAGTATTTTCAAAGGGTTTTACTCCCTCTTTGTCAATGATTAATGATTGTTTGCGTGGAGCATCAGTTTGCGTAAATGCAAGATGAACCCATCTATCAAACTCCAAAATAACTTGGTCATAATCTATATTAGATTCAACAATAGCTGCTACTATATCTCTCGGAGTGCCATAATTTGGCGATATAAAATCGATTGCTAATCCTTTTGTGTGTGCTGAGGTGTCTTTACTTCCAAGATGTCTATTAAGAGGTAAAGAACGATAACCACTGCTAATGAGCATAGGATATCCAAGTAAATCTCTGACATTCTCTAACTTTCCTGCTAAAAATATTAAATTATCCATAACTTCTGAATCAGGCGTATTATCAATATCTAGTCTTGTTGCCGTATCAGATTGTATTAATTCTTCTAAAGTAAAATGCGTTGTTAATTTCATTTAGTGACGCCTTTACTTTTTTCAAAACTTCTTAAGCCGCCGAGACCTAACATACCCATCAATACTGTCATTAATGAACCCATATCGAATGATGGGACAGGTAATGTAATATTAAAGATTGCTGCTGCAAATAACACAATAGGCTGCAAAATAAAATGCCAACCTAATGCTAATGCACATATCCAACCACAAGCTGGTCGCCAACCAGCAACCCAAATAGAACGATGGTTAGCTTCATTTTTATTTATGTCTATTTGTCCCATATTAGCTTCATGAGCGTGTTTTTGTGCCATAGTGGCTATCTCATGTGCTAACTTATTCTTTTGGTCTTTATCTTCAATAAATTTATCTAATAAACCAACGACTGGTCCAATCAATGATGCTAACATATTTGCTCCTTATATTTCATTCTCGTCAAAGCCGAACTCGTCAGCTATGTGTTTTCTTAATTCTTTGAAATTTTTATCATGCCTTAAATAAGATTTGCCATATATATGATTCATCATGTGAATTATTTCATGAACCATTGATTTGATTAAACTTGTAAGAAATCTATGTCGTTCAGGACAAATTCCTATTGTGTCTGGGTCTGGTGTATATGTTGCCATACAGTCATCTTTTACAGGTATTATCTCAAACTCTACTTCATTTGATGGCGGAAGTCCAGCGTTTCTTAAAACATCAGTAGCAATCAACATATCGTAAACAGCTTTGATTGTTTTAATATCTATTTTCATCTTCTATCTAATGGGTTAGTAGTGGCACGTTTAATCACATCAAGTTTGTCTTCTACAGAACGTATCATTGTCTCTACTTCTGACTTGGTTGCTTCTGTAGTTGCTTTAAGTTCTCTTTGTGTTGATAGAGCGACTGCATTGCTTTCTTTTGCAAGCACATACGCATCAGCAACTTTCTCTTGTAGCCTAACATTGGTATTCAATCCTTCTAACTGCCTCTCTTTAATAGCAGATACAGTTAATTGCAGTTCATTAATATTGTCCTCAATAACTCTGAACTTACTTGTAGCTTCAATAGTCTTTAACATTTTATTGTAAAAGGTCACCCCTGCGTATCCGCTCCCAAGAACGATTGGAAAGAGAATAATAATAATCTTCGATAGAGTAGTTTTTGAGAAGGTCAAGTTGAAACTCTCTGGTAGTTGCATTTATTGGGAACTCCTGTGTTATACTGAACATATCAGTCAATGGTGGTTGATAAAATTTTATCGGTTTGTTTAATAATTCTAATGAAAGGACTAAGCCAAAACCATGAACGATTTCTTTGGGACTATCAACGACATCATTTTTACTATTTTCAGATTGTTCGTCATTCCCATCTTGTTTGTTTTCTTTTACTTCTTTGGTGCTATCAGTCTTGTTATCAGTTTTATCCTTGACATCATCACTGCTATTACTGAGTTCTTTTTGGACGACTGATTCAATCGTCTGCGGTGCATCTATTACCGGAACAGTTACAGTATCTATTTGAATGGGACTCACAGGGTTTGTAGGACTCGTCACTGAAATTGGACTCACTGGGTCTGTAGTACTTTGAGTGCATGTGTTCTGCGATTCTGACCAATCGCTCCATACTTCTGTGCCATATGGATTTGGACATGAACTTATCCTCGTTTCAGTAATTTGACCATCATAGCCACTAGAACATTCCAAAATCCGAGAATCAAATGAAGCAACACAAGTAGGAGGGTTAGGGGTACAGTTATCAGAAGTAGTCTGCCAATCTGTCCAGCTTGCTTGTTTGCAAACATAGGTTCTACTTTGTTGTATTCCTCCGCTATAATTTGGGGGACAAGATAGTGTTTGATATTCGATACTATCCACGCAAATAGGTTCTTGGAACTGCGTGCAATAAGGGTCATCAGGTCTGTGCCAAACGCAATAATGATTCTCAATACTTTCTTGAACAGAGATACCATTACAGACCATAGTCCCTTCAAGATACCAACCATCTTCTCCATTATCATAGTAACAACTCCACGCATATAAATTACTCCATTGGGTAAGTAACAGTAGGAGGAAGCCAATCCTTACCATATAACCTCGCAAATACTTCAGGTTTTAATTCAAACCATGCTCTTAAAGCTGCATCACCAATAGCACCATTGATTGGACAAGCACTACCAGCTTGTAACATAGCTTCAAACACTCTTTCATCTTGACATAAAACTCCGACTGCAGCAACCTTTAATCCTAAATCATTTAATACTTTAGATAACTTGATACGTTCGCAGTTTTCATCAGTAATTGT